>TARA_B100000686_G_scaffold265540_1_pt1 | contig 83993 bp, 83 predicted proteins | sample TARA_B100000686 | Tara Oceans TARA_B100000686 (sample SAMEA2622733) | marine metagenome | biome: marine biome (ENVO:00000447); feature: marine epipelagic mixed layer (ENVO:xxxxxxxxx); material: "saline water (ENVO:00002010), including plankton (ENVO:xxxxxxxx)" | depth 150 m
TGGCTGAATCCATAGATATGGACGGCATGATGGATATGGCTGAATCCATGCTTGGTGAGGTAGATGACTGTGATGCTGAAAAAAATATGATGAAGAGGATGATGTGCAAGATGGCTAGTTCCATGGGTTCTGGGTCGAACTCAACGCATTCAGATGAAGCTCCGAAACTCATGAATTTGCTTATCCAGAATTTGGGGCCATGGGATCAGGCAAAGGAGACTTTTGGAGACCTTAAATTTGACTCACGATTTGGAACAACAATTTTTGATGACTTTGGGATGGTGCATAATCCTGGCCAATCAAATGAATACGATAATCCCACTTTTGAATTCAAAGCACCAGCTGCTTCAATAGTGATTTCTCCAGTAAGTGGTGTGGTCACAAGATTAGTATGGCAGCCTTCGTCTGGTTATAAGCAAGATGACTGGGAAATTATAATTAGTCCATCAAGAAGTTCTGATTGGGGAGTATTAATTGATCACATTGTAAGTATAGATTGTGATCGTACAGGAACTACACCGGTCGACTGTGATTTGCCGTTGACGATAAATGGACAGGTTATCTCAGAAGGTACAACAATAGAGGCGAATGATGTTATTGGATATGTAGGTAACTGGGAAGACACTACAAACTCAGGTATTAATGGTCGTACCGAACTCACTTTATTTAAATACTATAGTGATAAATCTGGAGTTACTAACTATTGTCCGACAATGCACTTAGATGAATCAGTAGAGTCTTTATTTAAAACGAAAATTCAAGAGCTGATGAGTAACTATGAAACATGGCCTGGTAATAGTGCGAGTAGTAACCAGGATCAAAAGGTATTCAGTTATAATCAAGGTGAAATGGTTTCTCCAGGCTGCAAATATAGTGCAATTGAGGAAGACTCTACTACTGGCGTAACCACACCGGTAATAGATTGAACTTTTTCAGTATTTATTGAGTGAACAGTTTTTCACAGTTATTCTAAAAAAAGAGGTGCGTTTAATTGGAACTTTTTTGGAGAGCAAGGCGTAAAGGCGAGCGATTGATATTATCAGCTGGTCCTGGGCAAGAAGAGGAGGTCGGTGGAGTTAGAGAAACCAAAACAGGTTTTGACGCTTTTGCGAAAACCTTTGGATATGACCCGGGTCGCGCTCAAAAAGATATCCCATCAATGAATGAAGCTAAATCTTTCGTGGAAGCTTTTAGACCATGGGAGCTTTTTACCGATATCGAAGGGCTAGAGCCAGAGACCGAAGTCAGATCTGAAGACTGATCATAAAGGCAACTACAGAATGCCGATAATTTTTGGACCGATAGAGATTTTAATAGTCATTGGTGTTATTGGCTCTTTATTAGGGCTAGGTAGGTTGACGGAAATCAGCCAAATTATATTGAAGACCATCAGATACATTAAACGGTAGTTTCTTTATCGTCTTTCAATGCTGAGAGCTTGCTTGATGCGTTGATCAGTGGGAAAGACATCGCTATCAGAATGGCTATCACGGGGAACACCCAATTCAGACCATAAAGCTTAGCTATAGCCCCTCCTAAGAGGGCGATAAGCCCTCCTATAATCGGTGCGATTCCATACATTATAGCGAACCCTTTCCCGTGCATCTCTAGAGGTATATTTTCACTTATTAATGCATTCGTTAATGGAGATCTCATGTTTGTTAGTAGTCTTATAAAAGGAGCTAATACTAACAACCAGACTCCCGTCGTCAAAGTTATTACAATCAAGATTGGTATTTGTACAAGTAGGATTAAATTCAGGCTTTTATATATGCCAATCTTTGAACCTAAGATACCTCCATAAATGCTTCCAGGCACACCAGCTAAAACCATTAAACTGACAAAAAGACCTGTTAATGAAAGCCCGATTACCTTACCTTCTTTTAGGCCTCCTATTTCCGCTACTGCTATAGGCATGAAGGTGTCTAGGCCTGTTGCAGAAGCTTCCCCAATTATCAATATTGCATATGTCAAAAGAACCAACGGGTCTGCAAATGTCTTTATAACTGATTTGATTTGCTGTGAAATCTTTTGATTATTTGCATCTGGTAGTTGAAACTTGTCATATTGTTCGTCAACAATTGGTATCAAAAGTAAGGGTATGAGTGAAATGAATCCTGCTGTTAAAAAAGCATATCTCCAACCAAAGGATAACCCGATTGAGGTTAATAATATCGGAATTAAACCCATACCAATGCATCCTGCAGATTCGTGTAATCCCAAAGCCCTAGTTTTAGATTTAATGAATCTTGTTATAGAGGATAATCCAACGGGATGGTATATGCCCGTTCCTATACCGAGTATTGCGAATGAGAAAACCAACATAATTTGGTTATGTGAGATGTAAACCAGGAAACAGCCCAACGCAGATAATATTGCAAAACTGGAATAGATTAATCTGCTGCTATATTTGTCTGCAAGGATTCCTGAAGTCACCCCGGCAAAGCCTCTAGAAATAATCATAATGTTTGCTACTATACCTAAGAAGAAAAAATCATCATAATCAACGGCAATCAAGAATAGCAAAGCTGGATAAATCAGATGCCATGCATCACAAACTGCATGTGATAAACCTGTGAAAATTAATAGATTCCGCTCTTTTTTGCTGAAGATTTGCGGTGTAGTATCGGGTCGATCTCTGTTCATCGATATAAGGTATGTATTTATTCTTGTTAATACAAGAGAATGTAGGTGTTAAATTCGAAAAAGATCTACTAACTTTATTAAGATTAGAGACGTTAATCTTATTAATACAAGAAATACACAGGACAATCTATTGATAATCGATTCTTCAACATATTTAAATCACGAACTGACTTCGTTTAAGAGACAAATCAAACCGATATTACTAATAACCTTAACCATGTTAACGATATTCTTAGGTTCGTGCTCTGACAAACAAGAAAGTAATGATGAGCTGTCTCGAGATACTGTATCCGTATCAGCGCCTATCAGAGACGTGGTTGTAGCCTCAAATTCAGAAACAAATGAACATACTGTTTTCGTCTTATCCGCCCAATTATTTGAGTGTCATACGCCATCAGTATGGAACGTTGAAAGAATAGGAGATTTGATTAATATTGAGGTTTATAACCTACAGCCGGTTGAACTACCTGATGACTGCAAAGAGAGTTTAAGTACTACCCAAAATGAAATAGCTATTGGAAGTAAATTTGAAATTGGTAATACATACACTGTGGTAGTAAATGGATTCACTAAAGCGTTTATAGCTGGCGGTGATAATTTAAAAACCGTAGATGTTGCTAAACAAGAAATACTCGAAGAAGAAAAAGAATTTTTAAATGAAGTCATATTAGTTCCCGAATTGCCAGCAATTGATGTTCCTGTTATCTCGAATTCGGTTGATGCAGATTGGAATTTTGATAACCGAACTGTAATTGTTACTGTTTTAGTTACAACAAAGTTACAAGAGCCTGTTGAAGGATTAAATGTAGAAGTTTCCTTGGTAGGACCTGTAGGTCCAGATATTCAGTCCCTTACTGCTACGGAAATTACTGAACAAAATGGTATAGCTACTTTTGATGCGGTTTTAGATAAAGATGGATCGTATATGTTTTCCGTTGAATACATAAATGGTAGGGGTGTCGAGTTTGATAAGAATCTAGGAGAATCGTATTTACAGATCGATATAGGAGATTAATCTCGGCCACGCCTTAGAGATTTTCCTGGTAATGCCAGAGTATGGGTTCCTTTATCTATTACCAACTCCCCGTTAACCATCACATAGTCGATGCCTATTGGAAACTGCTTTGGGTTTGATTTAGATGCGTGAGTTTTCACGGTTTTCGGATCAAAAATCACTATATCGGCTTTCATACTATTTCGTAATATTCCACGGTCTGTTAAACCAAGTCTTTGTGCAGGAAATGAAGTCATTTTTCTAATTGCCTCCGGTAAACGCAAATGTTTCTCAGCTCTAACGAATTCTGCTAAAACAATTGGAAAGCAACCGTATGTTCTCGGATTCGGATAATCACCAAATAAGATAGCATCGCTTGCTATCATTCCATATGGATGCGATACGAAAGCTGGTAACGTATGAGCGTTAGTGCCAGTCCCAACCTGAGAAATGCCGAGTTTTTCTTCAATAAGAAGTTCAATCATGACATCAACTGGATCCATCTCTTTCAAGTTAGATATCTCTGAGAGTGACATGCCATCGAATTTTTTGTTAGAAGGTTTATGGAAAGCAGTTAGCCACAGATCATCCCATTTATAAGGGGCATCACTTTGGGAACACATTTCCCTTTTGATTTTATCTTTAGCATCAGGGTCTTTTAGTCTATTCATTATTGCCTCTGGACCGCCACTTTTACACCATGATGGTAATTGTATTGTTAGTGAAGTTCCTGAATAAGGATATGTGTAACAGTCAAACGTTACATCCATACCCTTGCTCCTATTGTCATCAACTAGCCCTAAATAATCTAAATGACTTCCATCTCCAAGAAAACTTTGTCGATAATGAGTTAAATGTATTGGGATACCGCTTCTTTTGCCAATTTCGATTGCTTCCTCCCAAGGAGCCAAAGTTCCTTGAGACTTCAAACTTGCCCGCGTGTGAGTATGGTAAAAACCGCCTAATTCATTGGCTGTTTTAGATATTGCTATCAGCTCATCAGTACTGGCATAAGAACCTGGAGGATAGTCCAATCCGGTAGATATACCCCATGCGCCTTCTTCCATAGCCTCACGAACTACTGACTGCATATTATGAATCTGTTTTTGAGTTGCAGGAGTGTCATCCCATCCTACTGACCAAATTCGAACGGGAGAATTGCCCAATATGATTGCCATGTTAATGGCAACTTTATTGTCATATTTACTTAGTTGATCAGCTACCGTTAGCCAGTCAGCGGGGACTGGAGGATATCCATTTAAACCGGAATCTAGCCAAATATACCTGTTTAGTTCATCTACCGTTTTGAAAGGAGCATGGGATATGCCATCGATTCCAATTAACTCAGTTGTGACACCCTGCCGGACTTTAGGCTCGTGGTTAGGCTCTCCTAGTATTGTTAGTCCAGCATGTGAATGAAGATCTATAAAACCGGGGCATACAACCATATTTGTGGCGTCAATAACTCTACTCGCTGGTATCTCATTAACGCTGCCTCGAATTATCTGTATAGTATCTCCCGATACTCCCACTGATCCATAAAAACCCTCACTACCGGTTCCGTCTATGATCAATGCATTTTTAATTAGTGTGTTAAACATTCATATACCTAATCGAATAAGTTTTTACATTGTAATTGGTTATTGATATTAAATTCATCTACTGTTTACATTTATACATATATGACATGATAACTCAGGTGTTTAAGCTACTGTTCTATTATGACTGTAACTGATATTTTTACTACATAGTAAGATTTCACGATAATTTAAGATTTAACTGAGGGGTAAATTGAAAGCAATATTAACTGGTGGAGCAGGTTTTATTGGTTCTCATATAGCCGATGATCTCATAGGCAAGGGTGCAAAAGTTCTTGTTATTGATGACCTTTCGTCTGGTGATATTAATAATTTGTCAAAGAGTGTGGAATTTTTAAACCTAAATATTGCTGATCAGAAATTACCAAAGATCCTAAAGGATTTCAAAGCGAACGTGCTGATCCATTGCGCCGCACAAGCTTCTGTGGCTCAGTCGATTAATATGCCAGCTTTTGATGCTGAAGTGAACATATTAAATGGCCTGCAAATTATAGATTATGCCGTGAATGCTGATGTCAAATCATACATATATTTGAATACCGGTGGTGCATTATACGGCGAGCCGAATTATTTACCTTGTGATGAGCAACATCCGATTAAGCCCATTAGCCCTTATGGGTTGAGTAAATGGACTCTCGAGAATTACTTTGATTTATTATTACCATCTTCAACTAAATTTACCAGTCTGCGCCTTGCAAATGTATATGGTCCCCGTCAAGACCCTGAAGGTGAAGCAGGAGTGGTAGCGATATTTTCAAGAAGAATGCTTGATGACAAGGATGTGAAAATTTTTGGAGACGGAGAGCAAAGCAGAGACTTTGTTTATGTCCAGGATGTTGCATCAGCAGTACTTGCCACAATAGATACAGAAGCACAAGGACATATAAATATTGGTTCCGGCGAACAGACATCTGTAAATCAGATTTTTAAACAATTAAGTACTGAGATTAGCTACACCAAAAAACCGCTTTATGAACCAGAGCGTCAAGGTGATGTCAGGCACATATATTTAAATGCTACGAAAGCGGAAGAAGATTTGAATTGGATAGCAAGCATAAATTTACAAGAAGGCTTGAAGCGAACTGTTGATGCGTTAAGATAACTTTAAAAACCTGAACTACATTTTAGAATTCTTTATAACGTGGTACTTTTTATTCAATCCCTTATTTCCTTCTTTCATGCAGTTCATTGTTGCTATACTTTTCGCATATTGAATTAAAAATTGAAAATTCTGCTTAGAATTCATTTTTGGTTCCAAATAAAAAACATCGATTAGATGAGTATCATTCTCCTTCGATGCGTTAACTGTAGAAATGTGTTTTTTCGAATCTATCCAAATCCAACCTAAATCAAATAGTAATTTCTTCTCTACATTTTGCTCTTGAATAGAAGAAACCATTGAACACCCTCTGTAGTTTTTATTTAATTTTATTATTGGACCTGATTTATCGATGATGGAATCTATAGTTGTTTCATCTACATATGCCCAATATCTGGCTTGAGGTAGATCTATAAGAGTTGGAGCGAATCTGTGGCCGCCAGTATGGCTGGTTCTCCATATACGGATGGAGTTCATGAGATCAGGTGATTGGGTATACTTGCGGCGCAACTGATTGTATAAGGGTACCGCAATCGAACCACAACACCTGTCTCGATTCCCGTGAGTACAAATCAATATGTCTCTAACAGACTCGGTATTTTGTTTAAACCTTGAATATTTTTCTGCCTGCTGAGCGCTTTTAATTAGCGATTTACATAGATCTGTTAGAAATGCTTCTGGGACCAAGTACTCTAATCTATGGGCAGCCAGTAAAAATTTTGGATCTTTAGTAAACAACATCACTCTTCGCATTCCAGGTACGGAGTATTGTTCGTCTGGCAATATACATTGAAGTCTAATGTTATGTCCTGTCTGGTTTAATTCATTTATGTAACTAGTTAAAGATTCATCAAAATGTTTTGACTCCTCAATTTTTGCTGACCATGGGGGAGGCAATTCAATTACAATACATTTTGTCCACATAGGGGCTGTCCCTATTGGGTCTTCTTCTAGTAACCGAGATAATTCAGAACAAGGCTTTAGCATAAAAATTTATTTATATTGGGATAATTCTCATATTTAGCAAGAAACATTTATTGTGTGAAATATATTATGATTCATTTTTATAGGATTACAAACAAGTCCGAGTTTAAACCATGTTTTATTTAAATGACATTTTGATTTGAGGAAATTTATATGAAAGCTGCAGTACTTTATGAGCCGAACACTCCGTTAATTGTTGAGGAATTGAACTTGAGCTCTCCACAACCTGGAGAGGTGAAAGTTAGAATGGCTGCTGCTGGAGTATGTGCCAGTGATCATCATTGGATGACGGGAGATGCACAGGGGCCAATGCCGATTGTACTCGGACATGAAGGCGCAGCAGTGGTAGAGGAAGTTGGACAAGGAGTAACCAGGGTAAAGCCAGGAGATCGTTGTATATTATCCTTCGTGTCTAGTTGTGGATATTGCCGTTTATGTAGAACTGGTAGCCCACAACTGTGTGACACCGCAGGTATAACCGGGGCAACTCTTTTCGATGGCACGACTAGATTAAGTAAAGGTAAAACTCCGGTATACCAGATGGCGAAAGTAGGAATTTTTTCTGAAATGGGTGTTGTCCCGGAACAAGCATGCCATAAAATGCCTGATGCGGTGCCATTTGAAGTAGCTGCTTTGATTGGATGTTCAGTAACTACTGGTGTTGGTGCGGTTATAAATAATTCTGCATCACGTCCCGGTTCAACAGTCGCTGTGTTTGGATGTGGAGGTGTAGGCTTAAATGTAATACAGGGCGCAAAACTAATGGGTGCTTCCAGAATAATCGCGGTTGACATCTATAATCATAAATTGGAATTTACTTACAAATTTGGAGCGACAGATGTTATCAATTCAAAAGAAGTCGACGCGGTAGAGGAAATTAAAAATATGACAGGAGGTGGGGTTGACCTGGCTTTTGATAGTTTTGGGGCTGCAATTACAACCTCAGCGGCAGTTAATTCCTTAAGGAAAAATGGTACAGCAGTATTAGTTGGTTTAGCCCCAGTCGGTGCTGAAGTTCCTATAAATATGGTGGAGTTGGTAAGAAGTCAAAAGACCCTAGTTGGTAGTTATTATGGTTCAGCAAGTTCGCATGAAACTTTTGACAAGTTGATAGATTGGTATTTAAAGGGCAGATTGAGTATCGATGAGTTAATAACTAGGAGATATGCATTAGATGAAATAAATGAAGGGTTTGATGCATTGAGTAGGGGTGAGGATGGACGCGGCGTCATTATTTTTTAGTCTATTAATTCGGAGTCATCGATATTTTTAAAAATAAGAGTCCTTTTGGATTCCATCGTGGTTGGGCGGTAGTAATTGTAATTTTTTTATCTGCTGCATTAGCAATTGGTGCATCAAACTACGCTTTTGGCCTATTTGTCGAACCTCTTGCTGACGAGTTTGGCTGGACGAGAACATACATTAGTGCATCGCTATCATTCATGGCTTTAGGAAGTATAACGAGTCCATTAATGGGAAGCTTAATGGATAGATACGGTGCTAAACCAATTATGGTTGGTTCATTGATAATTATGTGCATCGGTTTTGCTTTACGCCCTCTAATGACTGAGCTTTGGCATTGGTATTTTTTATCAGCCTTACAGTTTGGTGCTTTGAATGGAGCAGCTATTTTTCCTGCAGGCCGTTTGGTTGGCCTTTGGTTTCCGAAGACTCGAGGCAGAGTAATGGGAGTGACGATGATGGGTAATAACTTTGGCGGGTTAACAGTTCCAATACTTATTGGTTTGGCAATTGGAAGTCAGGCCGCATGGGAAATCGCATATATTTATGTTGCAGTCGCTGCTCTAATTTTTGCAGTTCTTGCGTTTTTTATTGTCCAAGAACCTAGTTTAGATAAAATGGAACAAGGAACTGGACAGGTTAAAAATGAGGGTTTCGATGGTCGTAATTGGCTTATTCGAGACCTGCTTAAAAGTCCGACATTTTACGCAATAGCCTTAGCGATTATGTTAGGTAATTTTACTTATACAACTGTACTAGGCCATGTTTTCGCACATCTAGTTGACATAGATATATCTGAAACGTCTGCAGCGCTTTGCTTAACTGTTTTAGCCGGTTGTGGGATGTTTGGCAAAGTTATTCTCGGGTACTTTACTGAAAAGATTCAAACGCGATTTGTGATGATGGTTTGTTTTGTTGGCCAGATATGTGGGATTATCTTGATTCTATTGATGGGTAGTGGAGTAGGAGTATGGTTTGCGGTGGCGTTGTTTGGCTTTTTCATGGGATCCTTTGGCGCACTCGTTCCTTTATTAGTACAGGATTCATTTGGGATAAAGAGTTTCGGTACAATAATGGGAGTCATATCTGCAACAACAGTAATATCATTTGGTTTTGGACCGATTCTCGCTGGACTATCATATGACTTATTAGGCAGTTATCAAGTGGCTTTTATAGTTGTTGCAATAATGTTTGGAGTTGCAGTTTTTGTACTAAACTGGGCTCAGGAAAATCAAAATATAAAAACACAGAAGGTTAATTAAATGTCCCATGATCACCAAAAAAAATTACCTGACATGGATTCAATAATAGAAAACATGGAAAAAGAGGTTTCAAACTTAACGGATTTAATTGATTCTAATCCTAATGACGCAAATACTTATTCGAGGAGGGGGCTGCTTCTAGGCCAGTTAGTTAGACCGAAGGAAGCGATCGATGATTTTACTAAAGCAATCAGTATAAATCCGGAAGATTCGACTCTGTTTTACAATCGCGGAATGGCATATGTTCATGTTAAGCAATTATCGTTAGCGATAGACGATTTTACCCAGTCAGCTGACATAGATCCTGGAAACGTAGATGCAATAAGTAATGCAGCTATGGCACATTATGAATCTTGCCATTATGATGTTGCTATTAGGGAGTCAGATCGAGCAATCAAAATCGACCCTGAACGATCTTTGCCGTACGCCGTGCGGGCTTTAGCCAACGCCGCTCTCGGAGAGGAGGAATTAGCAAAAGATAACCTTGCCAAAGCCGTTAAATATGGTTTTGATCCACACACTTTAGGCATGTTAATAAAGCAAGCAAGACGTAACAGGCAGGAGAATTAATTTGGCCAACAGGCTTAAAAATAAAGTATCTTTTATAACTGGTGGAGCCAATGGGAATAAGGGAGAACTAATGGGCATAGCTGGAGCTTACGCCTGGCTAGCTAGTAAAGAGGGTTCAGCTATTGTTATAACAGATATAGATGTTGATTCGGGGAAACTTACCGCCGACCAAATAAATGAATCAGGTGGAAGGGCAGTTTTTGTTGAATTAGATGTAACAGATGAAACTAGCTGGCAAAAATCTATACATTTTGCATCAGATCACTTCGGAGGTATTGACGTATTGGTCAATAGTGCCGGAATTCATACCTTGAAAAACACCGAAGAAACAAGCAGTGAAGAGTGGGATAGGATGATGGCAATTCATGCTAAAGGCACTTTTTTAGGAACTAAATACGTAGTACCAGAAATGCGCAAAAGAGGGGGAGGTTCAATAGTGAATGTTTCTTCTATGTGTGCCATGTTTGGAAGCCCTACAAACACTGCTTACCATGCTGCAAAAGGAGCTATAAGATCTTTTACGAAATCTGCTGCCATTCAATATGCACATGAAGGAATTAGGGTGAATTCAATTCATCCTGGATATACTGAAACACCTTTCACAATCGCACCATTCTCGTTGCCAGGTGCTCTGGAGAGTAGAGTGTCAAAAATACCACTTGGAAGACTTGCCAGTGCTGAAGAGATAGCTAATCCAGTGCTATATTTAGCCTGTGAAGATTCATCTTACGTCACAGGTGCTGAACTGGTTGTTGATGGCGGTTTCCTCGCCCAATAAAAAGTTATCGGATTTTTATCTTGGTATGATTGGCAATATTATATGTGATGGAAATTCATTATTATGATAAATCGTCTGAGTAGCTTTAATGAAATCTGTTTCCTCGCCAATCGTGCCACCAGTATTTAAATTGCGATCAAATCTAGGGAAATTAGAACTAGATATATCTATCCTGATCTTGTGACCCTTTTTAAATACATTGCTTGTTGACCATAGATCTATTGTGTACTCATACACTTCATTTGGCTCTAACAGTACTGCTCTCTCAGTTCCATTTCGGTATCTTGCTCGTATTATAGAGTCAGTTAAGTTTATTGCCTTTTCTTCTTCGGGATAGACGTCTACAAGTTTTGCAGTAAAGTCTGTATCTTTACCTGAGGTAGACGCATACAATTTAACCGTTATGGGACCAGTTACCTCGATATCGTTTTCCAAAGCCGGTGTGGAAAATACAAGTACATCATTTCTTAACTCAATATCTGATTGATCGAACGCCCCGGCTCCTCCAAGTGCATCGTAGCAGCACAGGCCACCGCCCTTTGTTGGTACGGGAAATTGTGGATCATAAATAAATGTATCTGAGTCACTATTACCTGATTGCTTTGTTGCAAGTAGCCCATCGCCATTTCTCGAGTTAGCATTTCCACTGCTATTTAAGTAATAGTTAGTATTTACTGCTCTTGATAACGGCCATTCACTTTCTTGACGCCAGACATTTTCGCCCATTACAAATATATTTATTGGTTTTTCATCGGATAAACCGTTTTGAATACCTTTCAGATGATGGTCAAAAAACCTCAATAGTATTCCATGCATATCAATAACGCCTGAATATGAGCGAATACCAAAATATTCTTCTCCTACGGGGCTTCCTGGGAATCCAGGCAACATACCTGGATGAACCCAAGGTCCAATTAGAAGTTTTTGATTTGACCTTGCATTTGAAGTTTTTCCGTTTTCGGACATCCCAACATAGTTTTTAATTGTTCCACCCATAAATATGTCGAACCACCCTCCTATGGAGAGTGCAGGTACATCAATATTATTGTGATGTTCTTCAATAGCAATGGATTTCCAGTAATCATCGTATTCTGGATGCTCTAGCCATCTATAGTAGAAGTCACCAATACCTTTAAGGGCAGGCCAATCCTTAAGCGAAAGATGAGAGTACTCATTCATTAATTGGTCAGCCATGTCTGTCAATTCGCCTATTTTGTCTGCAGGAGCTCCAAAGTTGTTGACTAGATTTTCATAGTTAGCTGAAACCAGATGGATCAAAGCCCACGACAGATTAAAATCTAGTTCAAATGCCCCACCCTGATATGTCCATCCTTCATGATAATTTGAAGCTGTAATTCCAGGAGTAATTGCTTTCAAGGCAGGAGGCTGACTCATTGCCGCAAGCCACTGGGTGGCGCCTACATATGATCCTCCGTACATACCTACGTTTCCGTCACACCAGTCTTGGTCAGCGATCCACTCTATTGTGTCGTATCCATCATTAATCTCATTTACAAACGGGTGAAATTCTCCCTCTGACTCAAATCGCCCTCGACAATCTTGTACCATTACCGCATAACCTGACAGCCCAGCTGCGATGGAGTCTAGAGATAAGCTTCTGGCAAAAGGGGAAGTTCTGTTGTAAGGAGTTCTCTGTAATAACACGGGGTACTTGCCCGTGCCCTCCGGTATAAATAAATCAGAGTATAACGTAACCCCATCTCGCATTTTAATTGGTATCGTTGATTTAAATTCAACGCCTGTTTTATCTGCCATATCTTATTCTCCAAATCTTAAATGAATTATGAATTGTGGCAAATGATAGGTCTAATTTGATGCGTTAGTCAAATCAAAGAGAAGATAAAGTTTTTACACGGTTGTCTATATAGCTTCACATACGGTTTGAGTGATGAGGCCTGTGACAATATATGGGTTACAATTCGCATTAGGTCTTCTATCTTCTAAATAACCCTTTTTGTCTCTATCTACTTGCCATGGTATTCTTATTGATGCGCCCCGATCAGAAACACCGTATCTGAATTCTTTGTAAGAACAAGTTTCATGAAGACCAGTTAGCCTTTCTTCAATTCTGTCTCCATAGTTCGAAATGTGTAAATCAGCTTTTTTACCTAGAGCTTCTGCTCCAGCAATTATTGGGTCATAAGATTCTCGCATCTCTTTTGTGGAGAAATTTGTATGAGCTCCAGCTCCGTTCCAATCACCTTTTACTGGTTTTGGATCCAGGGTCACGGTCACACCATAATCCTCAGAAATTCTATATAGCAACCATCTGGCCACCCATAACTGGTCAGATACTGAAACTGGATCTAGTGGACCTACTTGGAATTCCCATTGTGCTGGCATGACCTCGGCGTTGATTCCAGAAATTGATAGCCCCGCTGCTATACATGCATCCAGGTGATCCTCTACAACATCTCTTCCAAAAACCTCATTCGCTCCGACCCCACAGTAATAGCCACCTTGTGGTGCTGGGAAACCATTCTCGGGCCAGCCTAATGGACGAGAACCATCAAAAAATGTATATTCTTGCTCTATTCCAAACCATGGCTCATGTTTTGAGTATTTGTTCGAAATTTCAACACAGTTTGCTCGGTGATTACTTTTATGAGGGCTCAAATCGATGTTGAGCACTTCACATAAAACAAGTATGTCATCATCCGATCTAGTAGGGTCTGGGCACGTAAATACTGGGTTTAAAACACAATCGGAATCACTACCAACGGCTTGATTAGTGCTAGATCCGTCAAATCCCCAAACTGAGGGAGATTCACCCTTTGGTATTACCTTTGTTTTTGACCTTAGGAATTGCGTTGGTTCTGAGCCGTCAATCCAGATATACTCTGCTCTATATGATGACATTTTACCCTCTATATTGTGTTTTTATAGTTGCTATGCACAAACTGTAGTTATATTGTTAAACATACCATTTATTACCGATTGGAATCAACAATCATTTTATAAAAATGTAAAAATTTTCTTATTTTTACCATGCTACAGCGGAGCCATCCGCTCTGGGTTCACTTGCTCCGGTAAGCGTTCCATTTGATAAATCTGTTTCGATAATTTGACCACTGCCAAAAAAAGATGGATGAGGTTCAGCTAAAGTCATGTTGTGACCTTTAGATTTGAGTGAACTAAGAATATGTTTATCGGCAATACTTTCTATGAATGATTCGTTAATAATTGAGGTTCTGAATCTGGGTGCATCTAAAGCTTTTTGAGGCGACAGTTTGAAATCAATCATATTGACCAACATTTGCAGGTGCCCTTGAGCCTGTTGCATACCACCCATTACTCCATAAGTTAGCCACAGTTGATCATTTACGGTCGCCATAGCCGGTATTATTGTATGAAATGGTCGTTTATTTGCTTCAATTAAATTTGGATGATTATCGCTTAAAGAGAATCCTTTCCCTCTGTTATGTAGGGCGATACTTGTTTCTGGTACAACTATTCCAGTACCAAAGGCTTCAAACAAACTATTGATTAGCGAACAGGCATTACCATCCTTATCTACTACACTAATATAAACGGTGTCATTAATTATTTTTGAATCGATTGAGCATTCAATATCAGCTACATTATCGGGATTTATAAAAGATCTTTTGTAATCCGCATGTTTTTTGCCTAATAGGTCTTTTATTGGGACATCAACTTTACTGGGATCGGCTATATATTTTTCTCCGTCTATAAAGGCTAACCTCATGGCTTCGATTAGATGATGATAAGTTTCCGCTGATTGGAATCCCATTTTCGACACATCAAATCCAGATAATATATTAAGGGCTATAAGTGTATTCAATCCTTGACCATTAGGGGGGCATTCCCAACAAGTAATGCCCCTGTAGTCGGTTTTTATAGGTTCTACCCAATCTGCTTTGTGGTTCACAAAATCATCTTTTGTTAGCCATCCGCCAAGAGATTGGACGTGGTTTGCAATTTTAGAAGCTAGGGAGCCTTTATAAAATTCGTCTGCCCCACCCTCAGCTATAGCCCTTAGGGTGCGCCCCAATTGTGGCATAGTCACAATTTCACCGGCATTAGGAGGGCGTCCATCAATTAGTAAATCGCTTCTCAATCCATTTTTAGATAGTCGAGCGGCGTTTGCATTCCACTGCATCGCAATAATTTCCGAAACTGGATATCCAAGTTCTGCATATTCGATTGCGGGTTTCAAGCATTCTTGTAAATCCATATTTCCATAACTATTTGTTAGGGACTGCCAACCGCTGACAGTTCCTGGAACTGTGATCGCATAAGGGCTATCACTTGGGATTTCAGATAAATTCTGATCGCGGAGCTCCTGTAACGAAGTAGCGTTTCCAGCCCTTCCGCTCGCATTGAGAGCTTTGATCTTGGGATCTCCTCCTATTTTTACTAACGCAAAGAGATCTCCGCCGATACCTGTGGACATCGGCTCAACGACATTTAATGTTGCAGCGGTCGCAACGGCAGCGTCAATAGCATTACCGCCGTTTAGTAATGTTCTCAATCCGGCCATTGCGGCTAATGGCTGAGTTGTTGCCACTACGCCGTTGCGACCGCGTACATTTGACCTTCTAGAAGTAAATTTCAATAGTCACCTCATTAATTCGTTATGAATTTTTCTGCCAGCGCTGCCTGTTCCAGTGTTTCACCTATAGAAACAACAACAGGACCCAGTTTTCTTAGTGTTACTCTAGCTCTCTGGTTTTCTCGTAAAACCCAGGTTCTTTCCCCGTCAACCGCTATTGAGGAAGGCTTTAAGTTAACATCTAATTTTTCATCGAATTTCATCTCCGACCATTTTGTTACATTAACTTTGGAAATCACACCTGGGGTGATTGGGGCGGAAACTAGATGTTTGCCATTTCCTAGCTTCACATAAATACCTGATTTTGATTGAACAGGAATCCTAGACGCAATTGATGCCAGGCCGATACTTGAAGGATAAAAGCCAGACACAAAAATCTCATCGATTGATTCAGGATCCCAAACAGCTCTAGCCCCTATGTAAGCTTGTTTTGAAATTGCAACATCAACGAGTGCGACTCCGACAATTGTTCCATCTATTTCGATTTCAATTAGAGGCTTTTGTTTGGTAGCTGTGTTTATATCAACGGAGTTGGTAGCAATTAGACCTGCTGCTAAGCCTGCAGTAGTTCCTTCAATCAAAACGGGAAAAACGTTATTAGTGCCTGTGGAAATTGGAACCAATGGTACAGTTGATGAATGCTCAGCTATGCTCCTGTTTGTACCGTCCCCTCCAAGGCTAACGATACAGCTTACTCCTGATTCAACCATTATTTTGGTTGCTGAAGCGGTGTCCTGTTCGTTACCAAATGCAGGAATATCCAGCACCTCAACTGGTATCGTGTTGGTTGATTTGTTTATAGCCGCTTTAATCAAACCAATTGTGTCGGGCATTGCTATTACCTTATCAACACTTGCGTTTGCAAGACCGGTTAGTATCCTGACAACAATATTTAATTTTTCTTCATCTGTTGTGAATCGGCCGTAAGACACAATTCGCCTTATGTCTTTGCCAGCTTTTGGATTTACTATTAAGCCAACGGTATTCATTTCATGAATTTTTCAATAGAGGCTCAGTTTCAGATAATTGACTTAGTAAGGAACTTTTCAAATGAGAGCCAGTTATTATCGCAGCAACTTTTTTACCAGCTATAAATTTTTTATTTTCGAAACACGCAGCGATTGTTATTGCAGCTGATGGCTCAGTCATGACTTGATCAAATTCCATTAGTGTTTTAACTGCTGGAAGAAGCATGGGCTCAGGAATGATCCAAATATCATCTATTAAATGACTTATTTCTTCAGAAATCTTCATTATAGGTATTCTTACTTCAAGGCCATCTGCTTCAGTTTTTGTAGGCTTGTTAATGTCAAAGTGTTGGCCAGTTATTGCTTTTTGCATAACTGGTGCTCCGCTTGTTACAAGGCCGATAATCTTACTTGAAGGTTTAATTTCTTTGAACACGGAAGCAATCCCTTTAATAAGCGATCCATTTCCAATTGGCACTAGTATGATGTCCCAATCAATATTGTTGGAATTGATTAATTCATCGGCAATCGTTGCCGCTCCGTATGACATTTCTGGCACGACACCGTCTTCCCAGAATTCAGCCCGATCTTTAATTGCTGCTTGTTTACCATATTCTTTTGCTGCATCAAAATCTTCACCGTGATGCACTACTTGGGCTCCAGTTTCCAATATACAGCGAATTTTTGAAGGATTAGCATTATTAGACACAAAAACCGTTACAGCTACACCATGTCTTTTGCCAGCTTCTGCAATTGCCAGTCCATAGTTACCTGCTGATGCAACATATACCGCAGTATTTTCAAGGGAATTTTTATTAGATGACATAGCTGTCAAACCGCCGCGCAATTTAAATGAACCGATTGGCGAACAGTCCTCACGCTTTAACCAAATTTCGGAATTAAGTTGAGTGCCTATGCGGGAACGTAATAAGGGAGTCGGGAGCCAATCCTCACTTTTTAATATGTCATATGTTTGTTTTAAGTTTTCAGAAGGTTTCATTTTTCTTTTTATTGAATTGTATTCTATTACTCACTAAACCTTATGCCTAACGGGTCTTGTTCAAAATCAATATTACTGAGTGCATTTATTGCAACCTCTCGAATATTTTCATTATCATCTCCGGTCCACTCTAAAATTTCCCTTTTTGCCAACTCTCCTCCAATGTAACCTAATGACGTTAATGCGGCCACCTTTATTTGGATGTCAGTATCTTTAGTGAATGGTATTATTTTGGACACGGTAGATTCATCACCCAAAAAACCGACAGCATTTAATGCTTCAAATCTGATGGCAGGGTTTTTATCTTTTAAATCATTTAGGATTAAGTTTAACCATTTTTCCTGCGAATTTCGTCCCATGGCAAAAATTGCACTTTGCCTTAAAAGAACATTTTTACTTCGATGAAATCGATTTAAAACATTATCAATCCGCTGGTCTGAAAAATAACCTAGAGCTTCTAGTGCTCGCCTGAGAACATTGTCTTCTTCATCTTTGTTCTCGACGGTTTTGATTAGAGCATCAAATATTTTTTTTGTATCTCTATTAATTAATTTTCCATTCTGACTCATCCGGGCGAATGAACTCAAAGCGATTGCAGCAGCTGATTTTACATCTGAGGCAGAGTCAGTTAACAATATTTTAATTAATGGCTTTATAAATGTTCTGTCTTGTAATTCCCATAAACCATCTAGCGCCGCTTTTCTAACAGCAGGCTCAGTATCTGATAAGCTGATTTTGCATATATTAGCAAAGTCAAGCTGTACATCAAATTCAGCAAGTTCATTTAATCGATTTAAAATCTTAACTTTTATTTTGCTAGGTACAATTTGCCATGTACTACAAAAGTGGTCAAGTTCGTCTCCTGATATTCCTGAGAACTCTAAGAGAGTTGAAGTCTTTATACTCTCATGATTTTGGGCAAGTTCAGTTAAATAATCTTCCAATTTCTTCAGGTTCCTATTTCAAAGAATTACTATTTTAATTTTAATTGAATTGTCTCTTAAATCATATTTCGATTAAATGAATTGGATTTGTAAGGTAGAATTTAATTGAAAATGAAGAAGGCAAGCACCACGAATGTACTAAGATTGTCACGTATTTTGGAGACAGAATATGGGAAGATTTCATGGTACCGGAGGCGGAATGCTATAGACGAGCTTGTCTATACAATACTTTCGCAACATACCTCTGACATCAACTCTGAGAGAGCTTTTGAGAATTTGATGACAAGATTTGATTCAATAGAAGCTATTTCTAATGCTGATGTGATTCAAATTGAGCAATGCATAAAAACTGCTGGCTTGCATAAAATCAAAGCGGCCAGAATCAAAGAGGTTTTGAATATAATCGATACTAAAACAGTTGGATTTGATATTAGTTTCCTATCTGAAATGCCCCTGGAAGATGCTAAAAACTGGCTAAAATCACTGCCTGGTATTGGACCAAAGACGGCGGCCATTGTTCTATGTTTTTCTTTTGGAATGCCGGCAATGCCCGTGGATACTCATATTTATCGTGTTTCTCGTCGATTAAGACTTATTGGCCCGAAAGTGTCCGCTGATAAAGCTCATGATTTGATGGAAAAAATTGTCCCGCCTGAGGAGATATTCTCTTTTCATATGTACTTGATTCAACATGGGCGGAAAGTTTGTAAAGCTTTGAAGCCTAGGTGTAGTGACTGTGTTGTGGCACTAATGTGTCCTTCAAGATTAAAACCCAGCTAACTGCACGATAAATTAGTTCTATCAGAGAAACTTTTTATGTAGGATAAAATTCAAAGAGTTATATTACATTTATTGTAAACAGTAGATATGGAGATTTAAAATCGACATGCAAGTCGGCATATTGAACATAACGGGTTATGGCGGTATTGAACTCGCTCGTATATTGAACAGACACCCCGAATTTAAAATCACTTCTGTTACTGGCAGAAGTGCTGCAGGGGAGAAGTTGGCAGACATTTTCCCGCATTTATCTGAATTGGATTTAACTATAAAAGATGAATTAGATGAGCAGGTTGACATTATATTTTCAGCGCTGCCACATGCCGCTAGCGCCCAGAAACTTAAACCATATATTGAAAGTGGACAAAGAGTTGTGGATTTCAGTGCAGATTTCCGTTTGGACGATATTACAAATTATGAAGATTGGTACGGAAAAGATCATCCCTTGCCTAGTCATTTAAGCTTGGCATCTTATGGATTGCCTGAATTGAATAGGGAGTCAATAAAGTCTAGCTCATTAGTTGCTAACCCTGGCTGCTATCCAACTGCAAGTATATTGGCACTAGCCCCAGCAATGGCAAATTCATTAATCACTGAGGATATCATTATAGATGCGAAATCAGGAGTTTCCGGAGCTGGACGTGGATTGTCTTTAAATACACATTTTTCGGAACTTAATGAAAGTATTAAGGCATATTCAGTTTCAGGCCATCGACACATGCCTGAAGTTGTACAGGAGTTAACTAAATTAAATAATGGAGTTAATATTAAGCTAACTTTCTTAACTCATTTAATTCCTATAACTAGAGGAATATTAGTGAGTGCCTATGCTGGTTTAAATATTGCAAAACTAGATAATAAATCGAATAACTCGGAACTAATACGTGATGTCTACAAGCAATATTATAAGGATGAGAGGTTTGTTACTGTAACGGATCAACCTCCTACAACCAAACAGGCTCAAGGGACTAATCAATGCTTACTATATCCAACTGTCGATATTCGCACTAATAGATTGATAGTTATATCCTGTATTGATAATCTTGTTAAGGGTGCTGCTGGCCAGGCTGTTCAGAATGCGAATATACTATTTGGATTTCCTGAAGAAACAGGTCTCGAGGATCTTGCATTGTACCCATAAAACTAAGTTTTTAGTTGCGGTTGCATAATATAAACTTGAAGATATGATAAGCTCCCATCGTCTAGAGGACTAGGACACAGCCCTTTCAAGGCTGAAACACGGGTTCGAACCCCGTTGGGAGTACCAAATTTATTGGTTTATAAGTTAAACGTACAAATTAAAACAGTTGTTTTTGATTTATGAAGAAGATTGAAATTCCTGATCATATTTCAGAAAGATCGCTCATGGCGGTTTTAGTAGTAGACCAAGTTGAAGAAGCAATTAATATTTCTAAAGCTTTACTAAAAGGTGGAGTGTCAGTAATCGAATTAGCTCTAAGAACATCTGTGGCAATTGAAGCTATAAGTGCGGTAGTAGATCATTGTCCAGGCATGCTAGTTGGGGCAGGAACAGTCATAAGCTTAGAGCAAGTAGAAAGTGTGAAAAAGGCTGGGGCCCATTTTGCATTATCTCCTGGATTAAATACGAATATCATATTAGAAAGTAACAACTGTGATTTGCCGTTCATACCGGGAATAGCTAGCCCAACCGAATTACAATTAGCTTTAGAAGTTGGTTGTAATTGCTTGAAATTATTTCCAGCTGAGCCAATTGGTGGGTTGCCCTATCTAAAAAGCATCTCTGAACCTTATAAACATCTTGAAGTGAAATATATTCCGCTCGGGGGTATAAACATTGATAATTTTAATGACTATTTATCATGCCCTGAGGTTATCGCGGTAGGTGGGTCTTGGTTAACTCCAAAAACGCTAATTAAAAGTAAGGATTGGGAAAACATCACAGCAATAGCACAGAAATCAGTAGAAATCGTGGCAAAGCAGGAAATTTACTAAGTCATGAAAAGAATAGTAACTTTTGGAGAAGTAATGATTAGGTTTAGCCCACCTGGATTAAGCAGGATGATCCAATCATTACCCGGTTCCATTGAAGCCAGTTACGGCGGAGCTGAAGCAAATGCTGCGGTTCAGATTGCAATGTTAGGTGGAAACGTTAATTTTGTATCATCTTTACCTGTAGGGTCTGTCGGTGATAGTTGTGCAAATTATCTTAAAGGGTTAGGGGTAAACATAAATTCAGTTGTTAGATCTGAATTGGGCTGTATGGGTGCTTACTACTTAGAGACTGGAGCCAACCAGAGGCCATCAGTTGTTGAATATCATCGGACCGGTTCAACATTTTCATTGTTACCAACAAAGCACTATAAATGGGACAAAACCTTGGCTGGTGCTGAGTGGCTTCTAATCAGTGGAGTGACTCCAGCCATTTCGAAATTAGCAAGTGAAGCGGTTACGGATGCTATAGAAACAGCTAACAATATAGGTGTCAAGGTTTGCTTTGATTTGAATTATAGAATGAAACTTTGGAGATGGGATCCGAAATTTACTCCAATACAGCTGGCATCTAAAATACTAGCTCAGTGCATTCATAAATCTGATTTAGTTATCGGAAATGAACAGGTCTTTTCTAATGTTCTCGGCATCTCAACAAAAATGCCAAACGGCGATTTGACTAACAGAAGTACAGACCTTGCTAGGCAAATAATAAAATCATTCCCAAATTTGTCGTATGTAGCATTAAATATGCGGGAAATACTTTCTGCAACTCATAATAGGTTTGGTCTGACTTTTTATCATAAAGAGCGGGACCTTTCATTTTTGGCGCCATCTGATGAAACGGGATACATTCCTTATGAGATAGGTAACATAGTAGATCGAGTTGGAGCTGGTGACGCACTTGCTGGGGCACTTCTTTATGGAATGTGTAATATAGATATATTTGAATACCAGAAAGTCGCTGAATTTGCAGCCGCAGCTGGCTGTTTATCGCACTCAATTCTGGGCGATTTCAGCTTTATTAACAGAAAAGAAATAGAAAGTTTATTAACTGGAAACAGTTTAGGGGGAGTAGTTAGGTAGATTTATTTGATAAAATCCCAAACAGGAGACGAATATGGGTAAGATTTTATTTGGATTTTTTACATTAATTATTTTATTTGCAATTGCTTGTGGAGGTAGTGGAGGAGCATCAGCTTCCTTCTCAGATGCTGAACGCCCTGAGTCAATCGAAGATGATGTTCGCCTTGAGCCAACACCAACCGTAGAAACTGAGTTAGGAGAATACGGTGGAGGGGGAGGAGAAGTAACAAGCCTTGAAGATAGAGGTTTTGGTGCTCCACAGGAAATAGCTTTGGGCGAAGAGTTCATGTTTGAAGAGGTGTTAACCGTAACCGTAGATTTCAGAGAGCTGGTTAGTGACAATCGCTGTGCGGAAGGGAACACCTGTGAAGAACCAGGTCAAGCTGTGGTGAAGCTTGGTGTTAGATCTGGTGGGATGTCTATGGGAGCTAGTGACTTTGTGATTGAATCGGGAGCAGAAGGCGAAATTAAAAAGCTAGGAAGATTCTCGGTTCAGTTAGTGGATGTAAATCCATTACCAAATGCTGATGGAACTCTTAGTGATGGATACGTTGCGACTGTACTGGTATTTAGGCAATAAAGCCTCTTTGGCTTAGATTAAAATTTAGATTGAGCAAAAACGTATTACGTTTTTGCTCAATTGTGTAAAAGTAGAAAAATGGCGGATAATGTCAAATAGCAGGGTTGCCATTTTAATCATTTTGGTTTTCATGGTTGGGACGTATTCTTGTTCCGAAAATCCGTCTAACCAATATGAACATGACTTCCGGGAAGTCGCTGTAACCAAGACTAATTCCTTGGCGCCTCAAAACTCATCACAAACCGTAACTATTGATGGCTTTGAAATTCCTGTTTCATCGCCGTTGCCTAATTTGAAGCCAGGTTGGCTATGGGAGACTGATGGTCCCATAATAATTTCAAATCAACCCGACACATTATTGGATGAAATACCCGTAGTGGGATCTAAAGTATTTCTTGATATTGTGGTTTTCAACGGTACGTTGATACCAATAGAGTCAGGGTTTAATGTGGATATATTTTTTGATGATGAAAAAATACATTCAATTAAATTTGAAGGATCCACTCCGGCAACTGGATTCAGAACCAGTATGGATATCATGTCTGAACTAATAGCTTCTTTAAAAGTGACGCCGGGACCACATATTTTGAGTTTACAGATCGATCCGGAAAACTTTATTGAAGAAGTTGATGAGTCAGACAACTTTTTTGAAAAAAAAATCACTTGGTCAGCTACTGAAGTACAACAAACCACAACGAAATATACCAATGATGATTTGGATACAATCCTGTCTACTGTTCCTCGATTAATACAAGCTAATCCAATCGTGCTTGGCGAAGATAAGGGAATAGACATTCAAAACGTAATTGATATTGCTGATGCCGGCATATTTTTGCTTACGGGTGCAAGTGTGCTAGATCAAAGAATTAGAATTCAGATTCTCGATAGACAGGATTATTTAGATCGATTGGAATCGACTTTTAACGATCTTTTTGCCCTTAATGATGGCACTGATTTCTTAGCGCTAGCTCAAGAGCGTGACTTTCAAAAAAAGTATTCGCTTGGAAAGAAAGACAGATTAGATGGTATGGTCGACGTCATGGTTGATGGGTCCAATAGATTCGATGTCGTTATTAGTACATTAGTGCATGAATTGGCACATGCTTTACAAGATATACTTGCTCCCTGGCAAACAGAAGGCCGTGATTCGAATAATTCCCTAGAACTAATGGCAGTTAGAGAAGCGCAAGCTCAACAGTTTGAAAGAGCTTTTTGGTTGGCAGTAAACGATGTTTCAGGTGGAAACTTATTACGGTTTAGGCATACAAAAGCTAGGGATGTTTATATAAATTCAAATGCATCATTTGATTCAACTGTAGGTTATTATCAGCATGATTTGGGACGTGCAATACAATGGCTTGCTGTATTATCCGATGGAAATCTCAAGCCTCTCAAGATTGAGTTACTAGAAAACGGCGAGCTAAGTTACGAATCAGGATTTAGATTGTTTGAATATTTACTGACACTTAAATCGGAAGAAGTTCAGGAATATGTTACTGGTTTATTATCTACATTTGATGATCATTCAGATGTAATTGTGGCTGTGCAAAAGCAACGTCTAGTTGATATTGATATGCTTAATTTTCGAGAATACTCAGCTTTAGAAGATGTCGGTTTACTCATGCCTTAACCTCCTCCGACTGCTCTTACGATTTCAATTTCATCTGACGCAACTATGTGTACCTCATTTAGTTCTTTTCTTCTGATTACAACACCATTTAAAGCAACTGCCACAAGTTTTTTGTTTATATTTAATTGTGCAAGTAGTTGTTCAGCCGTCAAATCAGGATTGATTCGTTTGTCCTTACCATTTATTCTGACATTTATTGTTTTTCCCGTCATATAAATTTGCCAACCCGTAGTTTTTTCTTTAGAGACCTTGCCGCATATTTAGGTTTTTGAGAATCCCATATATAACTAATTACCGCCACCCCATCAGCCCCTGCCTTAATTATGCTCTCGGCGTTATTTAAACCAATCCCGCCAATTCCTAATACGGGTTTCACTGTTGTGCCACAGACTTGAGTTATTAAATTTATGCCTGAAGGTTTTATACGGGGGTGAGAATCGGTATGAAATATGGTTCCTGCGATTAAAAAATCTGCACCTGCTAATTCCGCTTCTACTGCAGCATGTTTTGAGTGAATAGATCGTCCAATTAGCAGTTCTCGAGAAATGTCCGTAGATTTGATATTCATTTGTTTTTCAGGGAGTTGTATTCCATCAGCATTAATTTTAGTTGCAATTTCAGGATTACCATTGAGAATCAACAATGCTCTGTCTTTGGTTATTTCCGCAATCAAATTACCAATTTCAATGATCCTGTCGTCATTTAATAAAGGTTCTCGTAACTGGATCATGTCAACACCACCTTCTATTGCGGCATCTATTAAATCTAAATCGATCTGACCGTACCTGCTAATGTCTGTTAATAAAGTTAAACATGGCGTCGGTAAAATTCCCATATGGTTGTCTTTATGAATTCTAACTCGAAACAATCCCTTGACTGGGACTGCTAGGTGAAGCGATATTTCTGGCCTGAATACGACCAGCAATAAAACCTTTTCTACCAGCCTCGACTCCAAGCTTAAATGCTTCTCCCATCAAAACAGGTTCATCAGCTTGAGCTATTCCAGTATTTACCAGTACGGCGTCAGCACCTATTTCCATAGCTATTGATGCATCTGATGGAGTAGCCAGGCCTGCGTCTACTACAACTGGCACAGTTGCTTGTTGAATGATTAATTTTATTTCATCCAATGTTTGTATTCCTTGTCCAGATCCAATACCTGATCCTAACGGCATTACCGTTGAACACCCAACATTTTCTAGCATTTTAGCTAATACTGGATCGGCATGAATATATGGCAAAACAACAAATCCTTCATTTACTAGATGTTTCGCTGCTTCATAAGTTCCGACTGGATCGGGCATTAGATGAGAGCCTTCAGGAATTACTTCCAGTTTTAACCAATTTGACCCAGTTAACTCACGTGCTAGGTTTGCGACGAATATTGCCTCTTCAGCGGTTTTGCATCCAGCCGTGTTTGGCAGAATAGTATATTTACCCCAATCAAAGAAATCTAAAATGTTTTTTTCTTTCGGATTGTCTAAATTTAACCTTCTTATTGCCACTGTAACGATTTCTGCACCAGACGCTGCGATAGATTCGACCATTTCAGTGTTACTTCTGTGTTTGCCGGTGCCTACCATAAGTCTTGACTTAAAAACTTTGTTGGATATTGTAAGAGAATCGCTCAAATGTAACTCCACTGTTAAGTTAATGCAATTCAGTTTTAATGGCCGATATGATCTAGAAAACCGACAGTTCTGTTAATGATCTGTTATTCTGAACTACTTGTTTTTATTATTCTATTGAAATCAGGGTATTGTAATCAAACATTGCAGTCAAATTTAAGAATAAATCATGAGCGTAAATAACAGCAAATGAAATTGATCGACCAAGTACATGTCCGACATTTTACTTCTACTGGATTTGTAATAAATAACAATTCTCTCTTATTGCACTGGCATTCAAAGGTCCAAGCATGGCTTCCTCCAGGAGGTCATATTGAACCCAATGAAGATCCGGTGCAAGCTTTAAAACGAGAAGTTTTAGAAGAGAGTGGATTAGAAGTAGATATTATCCAGACGCAACAGCAGTTTCCGTTCAAATATCCAAAGCAAATACCATCGCCGTTTACTATATTAATTGAGGATATTAATGACAATAAAATCGGTAAACACCAGCATATTGATTTGATTTATTTTTGTATGTTAACTCCTGGTCAGGGGGTTTCGGTAGAGTTAAACCCAGGGTGGATATGGGTTACAAAAGAGCATTTGGCAAAAGGTTTGCCATTAAAAAATGACAAGGGAGACTATGATCCGCCTCCGGAAGATGTTTTAATACTGGCTTCTCATGCCTTTGAGGCCGTAAACTTAATTACCTAAAGCAATATAGAACCTAAATGGAGTATCTAATATCGATGACTAGGTCAGAAAGCGACCACCTAGACTACAATCAAAATGACATAGAAGAGAAATGGCAGCGGAAATGGCAAGAAAGCCAACTGCATAAAGTCAATGATGATGAAGAAAGCCCTAATTGGTTAGAAATGACTATGTGGCCATATACATCAGGTGATCTTCATATTGGACATTGGTACGCAATGGCGCCATCTGATGCACACGCTCGGTTTAAAAAAATGCAGGGCTACAATGTTTTACATCCTATGGGTTTTGATGCGTTTGGCCTTCCCGCTGAAAATGCTGCTATCAAACGTGGCATTCATCCATACGAATGGACTATGTCCAATATTGAAAATATGAGAAAGCAGTTAAGGCGGATGGGCACGATCTATGACTGGGATCGAGAGGTTGTGACTTGTCAGTCTGATTACTATAGGTGGAATCAGTGGATATTTTTAAAGTTCTTAGAGAATAATTTGGCTTACCAGGCTCACGCCCCAGCCAATTGGTGCCCGACCTGCAATACTGTACTGGCAAATGAGCAAGTTGTTAATGGTAAATGTGAAAGATGTAGTTCTGAGGTATCTCAAAGGGATCTTAATCAGTGGTTTTTTAGAATCACAAATTACGCTGAAGAGTTACTTGATCAGTCTCAAATTGACTGGCCTAACAAAATTAATATCATGCAGACTAATTGGATAGGAAAAAGCTACGGAACTCATGTTCAATTTGATATAGATTCTCTTGGTTTGGAAACAAAGAAGATCGATACGTTTACAACTCGGGTTGACACAATATATGGAGTCACTTTTATAGTTATATCGCCGGAACACCCTTTGGTGGAACAACTAACGATTCCAGAACATAAAGATGAAGTTGATCAATATGTATCGAATGCAAGAAAACAATCTGAAATTGAACGACTTTCAACCGAAAAAGAAAAAACAGGTGTATTTACCGGGGCTTATTGTTTAAATCCATTAACTAACGAGCAAACCCCAGTTTTTGTAGGAGATTATGTTCTTCTGAGCTATGGAACAGGAATAGTAATGGGTGTTCCTGCTCATGACGAGCGTGATTTCAAGTTCGCAAAAAAATATGATTTAGATATTAGAACCGTTATAAAGTCAAATAAAGAAAATGAATCGGATCCTGATAAGGCTTACGCGGGAGATGGCATACTAGTCAACTCTGGGCCATATAACGGTTTAACAAGCAATGATGCAATTGATAAGATTTCTGAATACCTTAAAACTCAAGGTTTGGGTGAAAAGTCTGTTCAGTATCGTATGAGAGATTGGTTAATTTCAAGACAGCGCTATTGGGGAACGCCAATTCCTATCATTTATTGTGATGATTGTGGGGCTGTTCCTGTTCCAGAGAAGGACTTACCAGTATTGCTACCAGACGACGCTGAATTTAAGCCCACTGGAGAATCTCCTCTCGAATTACATGAGCAATTTGTGAAGACTGAATGCCCAGTATGTAAAAATTCAGGTCGTCGTGAAACTGACACCATGGACACTTTCGTCGACTCGTCTTGGTATTTTTTACGTTATTCTAGCCCTCAATACTTGGATGGCCCTTTCGATCCTGTTGCAATAAAAAAGTGGCAACCGGTAGATCAATATACTGGAGGTGCAGAACATGCAGTAATGCATTTACTTTATTCAAGATTTTTTACAAAAGCACTTAGAGATATAGGGTTGTTGGATTTCGATGAACCGTTTATCAGGTTATTCAATCAGGGTCATATTACCCATTCAGGTGCTCGTATGAGTAAATCCAGGGGTAACGTTGTTTCACCTGATGATTACGTAAAGCAGGTTGGCGCAGATGCTGTGAGATGTTATTTAATGTTTCTTGGCCCTTGGGATCAAGGAGGCGATTGGATTGACACTGGTATTAATGGAATTTCAAGATGGCTAAATAGGATTTGGTATTTATGCACCCGGGATTCTAATAGTATTGATTCATCAAACGTCATTGAAGATAAAAACTCAGAATTAAATCGCTTAACTCATCAAACTTTAAAGAAAGTTACAGAAGATTTGGAGAAGTTTAAATTCAACACTACGATTGCGACTTTAATGGAGTTCACAAATAAGTTGAATGATATTTGGAGAGAACAGCAAGTAGATCAAAATCTATGGCAAATTACTATTAGAAAACTTTTGCTTATGATTGCTCCCCTTGCGCCACACACAACTGAGGAACTCTGGGAAATTAACGGATTAAAGTATTCGATTCATTCTCAACATTGGCCTGAATGGGATCCTGAACATGTAAAAGAAGAGGAAATTAATTTAGTTGTACAAGTTAACGGAAAGGTTAGGGATACAATTTTAGTATCAGCAGAAATAACAGAAGATACAGCTAAACAAGCGGCCATGTCATCAAACAAGATCGAATTGCACATACAAGGCAAAGAAATTAAAAAAACCATTTATGTGCCCGGTAAATTAATTAATATAGTTGCTATATAAATTCATCCGATTACGCGAAACTCATATGAAATTTGATTTTGTTTTCCTTTGCTAAACCTGGCTGCTTTTAACGGGTTTATATCAACAAAATCAACCTTTCCGTCAATTATTAATTCCGACATACATATACCTACGGCAGGAGCAAGTTTGAATCCATGACCGGAGAATCCGGTACAAATGTATAGCCCGTCAAACCCATCGATTTTGTCTACTATCGGATGCGTGTCAGGTGTGGAAGTATAAAGTCCAGCATAACCAGTAAAGTACTGACCTTCAGTAATCGAAGGTATCCTTTTAGATAATCTCAGCCATACATCTTCTAGATAATCCATGGACGGCTTCGGATTATATTGATCAGGGTTTGCCACATGCTCTCTGTTACCGTTTCCAACCAGAGTCATATCATTACCTTCTGGTCTGAAATAGGTCATATTTGTCATGTCTGCTCCACTTGGATGATTTTGGAGTTGATTACCTTGTCTTTTTATTAGGAAAACTTCATGCCGGGTTGCAGTTAGAGGTAGCTCTATGTCTAGTTTTGACAAAAACTGACTTGACCAAGGACCTGTGGCCAAGATGGCTATCTCTGTTTCATAAGTTTCTTTCTCTGTATGTACTGCAAATACTTTATTTTTTCGTAATTCAATTTGCTCTGCTGGGGATTTCAATACAATTTTGGCACCCAATTGTTCTGCTTGTTTGGCGTATGCCATAGCTGTGCCTGAAGGATCTCCGTGTCCACTTTGAGGCTCCCATGCAAAAACCTCATCATCGTTAAAATTAAAACCAGGAGCAACCTCATTAGCTTGTTTTAAATCGATTATTTCTGTATCAATACCGACTTCTTTTTGAATAGAAACATTTTTCATCAGGCCTTCTTTAGAATCAGGGCCAGCTATCGCAATAAAACCTGTTTTTATGAATTGTGGTTTCTGCTGCCCAATTAATTCATCGAAGTGCAGAAAGTAGGGAAAACTTTTCCAAGATAATTCCGCGTTAACTCGTGTAGAGTAGTGCATTCTAATCAATCCGGAAGACCTTCCAGTTGATCCCGAGCCCAGCGTATCTCGCTCTAGTAGAACACAATTTTTTAGGCCTTTTGAGGCCAGGTTATATAGAATGCTAGCCCCCATTACGCCACCACCTATTACTATCGCATCTACTTTTTGTGTCATTAAACTTCTTTTTCCCTGATAATATTTTAAGATCATATAATATGAGAATATCTGGATACAGCCTTTAAATTAATATTTGTGCTGTATCTGCGAACAGTTTTGGTTTTAGGAGAACTTAACTAACATGAAACTAAATGTTGCTATCTTGCCAGGTGACGGCGTTGGCCCTGAAGTGACTACAGAAGCGGAAAAAGTATTAAATTTGGTTGTAGACCGGTTTGGCCATAAGCTGGATACCAGCACTGGGCTTATCGGCGGATCAGCAATTGATGAAACTGGGACAGCATTACCCGATAATACATTAGATATCTGCCGAAATTCAGATGCAATCCTGTTTGGTGCAGTTGGTGGTCCAAAATGGGATTCAGCACCAGGCAACATAAGACCAGAAGACGGGATTTTAGCTATACGTAAAGAGCTCGGACTTTTTGCCAATATTAGGCCAGTTAAAGCATATAGTGCTCTAACGCATGCGAGCCCACTCAAAGAAGATAGATTGTCTGGAGTGGATATGGTAATAGTTCGAGAACTTACCGGAGGATTGTATTTTGCTGAGCCGAAAAAGCGATGGGAAGACGAATCTGGGAAACAAGCAGTAGATACTCTCCTATATTCCGAAAACGAGATTTTTAGGATAATGAAGGTAGCTTTCGAACTTGCCACAACAAGAAAATTAAAAGTGACTTCTGTTGATAAGTTCAATGTTTTAGAAACCGGGCGACTTTGGAGAGAGGTTGCAAATGAAGTTAGCTCTGATTATCCAAACATAGAGTTAGAGCATATGTTAGTTGACAATGCGGCTATGCAACTAGTGAGGGCTCCCGCAAATTTTGATGTTATTGTTTCTGAAAATACATTTGGAGACATATTGTCCGATGAAGCATCAGTTCTTACAGGTTCGATGGGAATGTTGCCATCTGCAAGCTTATCTGGCCCAATCGGTGATTCAAATACTTCCAATACGGCCAGTTTGTATGAGCCAATACATGGGAGTGCACCGGATATACAGGGCAAAGATATAGCTAATCCAATTGCTGCGATATTAAGCTTGGCTATGATGCTTCGCTATTCGTTTGGTCTTTATGATGAGGCTGAGGCAATAGAATTAGCTGTGCAAACTACACTTGAATCAAAATATCGCACACCGGACCTGGCAACTGATAAGTCCATCGTAGTTTCAACATCGGAGATGGGTGCTCAAATCGCAGATCGGATAAACAAATAAAAGTAAGAATTTGCGCATGGTTGATTCAAGTTTAGGTGTTTTAGTGAATCAATAAATTGACGAGTTATTTTAAGTCTTCTGGTTCGCCAAGATCCAAGATGCATTCCCACTCCGATTTTGTTACAGGCTGAACAGATAATCGTGAAAATTTCACTAAAGCCATGTCTTGGAGCATAGGATGAGCTTTAACATCTTTTAGACTTACTGGAGATTTAAGTTTTGCTTGGGCCTTTAAATCCACCATAAACCACACTGGTTTTTCTGGGGTGCTTTTAGGATCTGGATGCTCTGAGTCAGGATCCCAAGCAGTGTCATCAGGATATGATTCCCTAACCACAACAGTTGTTCCTACGACTTGAGGAGGCACAATCATTGAGTGGTAAAACAGTACTTTGTCCCCAACTTTCATTTTTTGCATGTTATTTCGAGCTGTGTAATTTCTGACACCGTCCCATTCAGCCGTCATATCCTCTTCTGAAATTAAGTCCTCAAATGAATAAGCTGAAGGTTCAGATTTAACAAGCCAATAATTTATATTCATATATCACTCATGCTACGTTCCAATAGTCTATTTTTGTATCAACCAATAGTATATCGTTATTTTTCTAGTAGTTTCAGTGTTCAAAATTTTGCCGCGATAACTATATGTGTAATTTACGCCAAATAAGATGCTGGGAAATTCAAAGTGTTGTTAATAAAGTTTTTATTAAATAAAAAAACCGGTATTATTTTTCTGGAATTATTATAAAGTTATATTAAGGCTCTTGTTTTCCGCAAATATTTAAGGACGTGATGTTGAAAATATTCAATTAAGAGATCACAATTGTTATAGAAATTGGAGGTTTTATGGCAGTAAAGACTGATGGTAAAAAAGCTAAGAGAGTAAACCCAAAAGATTGTACTCATCATTGGGTAATTGATTCACCAAATGGCCCGCAAAGCCAAGGGATGTGTAAGGTCTGTGGTGCAGAAAGAGAATTCATGAATTACTTAGAAAGTTCTGCATGGAGTAGTGGTGAAGAGAAAAAAACCGATGATTCTAACTCCAAGAATAAAGACAAGGCTAAAGATCCAGCTAAAGGCAGTAGATCTGCTAAATAGCTAAATTATCGAAACATATCGGTATGTTTATTTCTAAACAGTGAATATGTTCCCAGATTGGTATCTTTATATTTAAATCCTCTAATAACGACAACAGGGATTCTTGTTGTTTTACCCATTACTAATTCAGCAGCCCCAGCTAGTTCGTCTATCACAGCGACTTCAGTTACATTCATGACTTTATTAAAGTCGTCCTTTTTACCCCTGTAATCGATTGTTGGTTGAATTCCTGATGAACCGATTGAGAAATTAATTTGACCTTCTCTCCAAGGTCTTCCGAAAGTGTCTGAAATTATTACTGATATGTTTTTAATACCAGAGATCCTCTTTATTTTTGATGCTAGTTTAATTGCGGATTCATCTGGGTTTTCAGGTAACCTAAGTGCCACTTCGTTTCCACTGACGTTTGATAAATCAACTCCGGAGTTTGCGCAAATGAATCCGTGATGAGTCTCGGTTATTAATATGCCTCTATCATAATCCAGTTTTATGATCTGACGACTGTCTTTGATAACAGTTTCTATAAGCCTCGGATCCTTGCCGCTTTTTTCACCGAATACCGTAGAAAATGATGATGGTTTTACGTCGGATAAATACACAAATTGTCCTTCAGACTTGCTTACAACTTTTTGCGCTATAACAAAAATATCATAGTCCTGGATTAAGTAGTTTTGTTCATCAGCATATCTTGTGATTAGCTCGGCGATATCGTCACCGGGCTTAACTTCTGGAATACCATGGATCCCAATGATTTCTATATTATTTTTATTCATCATTTAATCATTTTAGTAGAATAATTATTTAGTTATGCAAATAGCTGAGTTAAGTGTAAATTGTTGTGCTACAGCATGCTATACTCATCAACTCAAATAGTGAGTTTATATTGTTTTTGTCTATTTTATTAATTTCGTAAATTGAATCTAATCTTATGATTAAAGAACCTTTACTTAGAAGTTTGCTGTTTATACCCGGAAACCAACCTAAAATGTTGGAAAAGGCTTCTTCAGTGCGTCCAGATGCCTTCGTTTTGGATTTGGAAGATTCTGTTCCCGTTTCAGAAAAGAGAAATGCTAGAGAGATAGTGGCCAGTCACATTGATAAAATCAATGAAACTGGAATAAGGATCATTCCTCGGGTGAATTCTTTAACGACTGGCTTTATAGATGACGATTTAATGGCCGTTGTAGGATCGAAAATTTGGGGGATTTCTGTGGGGAAGATTAGCACTCCAGAAGACGTATTGGTTATAGATCAAAAAATCTCAAAACTTGAAAAACAATACGGTGTCGAGGTTGGTAAAATTCGATTGTTGGTGTGGTTAGAAACGGCATTAGGCATCGTCAATGCGCATCATATTTGTAATGCTAATGCAAGACTTTCGGCAGTTTGTTTTGGTGCGGAAGATTACACCAATGACATGGAAATACCGAGACATATGTCGTCTTCCAAACTAGATAATCCAGCGTTGGCATATCCTAGAACCATGGTACCTTTATATTCAAAAGCATCAGGTATTATTCCTTTAGACACTCCATATTTCGGTTACAAGGATGAGGCAGGATTGATAACAGATTGTGAAAATGCAAAACAACTGGGATTTGAAGGAAAATTTGCTATACATCCTGCCCAGATAGACGCGATAAATAAAGTATTTTCCCCTAATGAACAAGAATATCAGAAGGCGTTGAAGGAAATTGATGCATTCGAGAAAAGTGAAGCAAAGGGTAGGGGCTCAACTTCTTTAAAAGATCAAGTGATAGATGTGCCTGTAGTAGAGCGTGCACGTAAGTTAGTTAACAAATATGAGTCTGTATTTGGAAAGAGGGAATAAGATGGCAGAAGATAGAATTCAAGTAAAGGGCATGAAGTTTTTTGGACATCATGGCATAACCGAAGAAGAGCAGGCCATTGGACAAAGGATTGAGGTAGATATAGAGATAGAAGTTGATTTAGAGGCAGCAGGGCGCGCTGATGATCCGAATTTAACTTTAGATTACACTTTAATTTATCAAGTAACACGAGAGATAGTAGAAGGTAAATCGGTGAAACTAATAGAGACATTAGCTGAGTCAATTGCCGATCGACTTATATTGAAGTTAAACGTGGATTCAGCTTGGGTAAAAGTGATAAAACCAAACCCTCCAATCGATAATAGTGTAATAGGATATGTGGCAATAGAAGTGCAAAGAGATAAATAGGATTTATATCTTTATATTTAGATTGGTAATAGATATAAATTTGATGTCGTAAAATAAGGCAAGGAGTAATGTAATGCCGATAGTAAAGGTTGAGATGTGGAATGGTAGAACTTCCGATCAGAAGGCGCAGTTAGCTAAAGAAATAACCGACTCATTTGAGAGGTTGGGTACTGCTAGAGATGCGACTATAGTGGTGTTCAATGACGTTTCAAAGGATAATTGGGCACAAGGGGGAACATTAGCTTCTGAGTCATAAATCTAATTGACCGTATCGGATTAACCAGTCTATACTGGTTCTTATAAGAATAAATTAAAAGCTATGAACAGGATTAGTAACCCCTGAAATTGACCAAGAGAGCCGGGTAAGCTGTGAGCCGGTGTCAATAGAAAGGGTTGAATGGACCTGGGAGCTGCCTCCTGAACACAGATGTAAATTACATCGTTAATTAGGGAAACGCCGGAATTGGCTCCGTTAATAAAGCCTAGGACATAAAACTGTCTGCAATTAAGAGCCTTAATATAGAATTAAGGAAATAGGGTGGCACCGCGGAATAATAACCCGTCCCTTGTGGGATGGGTTTTTTTAATTACAGGATAAGGATAAATACAATGCCTGCCGCAAGCATCAAGAAGAGCCGAATTTTAACGGGTATCCAGCCATCTGGAGACATGCAACTAGGGAATTATCTGGGAGCAGTTAAGCACTGGGTTATGAACCAAGACGTTCAAACCAATTTCATCCCGGTTGTTGATCTTCATTCTATAACCGTAAAGCAGGATCCTCGAGAATTGTACCGACAGACTGTATCTCTAGTTGCAATGTTAATTGCATGTGGCATAGACCCGGATAAAAGCACTTTATTTATACAAAGTCACGTCTCAGCTCATGCTGTACTGGCTTGGGTTTTAAATTGTACTACTCCAGTTGGGTGGTTAGAGAGAATGATTCAATATAAAGAAAAAGCTCAAAATCAGGAGAGGGTATCGACTGGTCTTCTTACTTACCCTGTATTAATGGCTGCTGATATATTGATATACGATGCTGATGAGGTTCCTGTTGGAGAAGATCAGAAACAGCATGTTGAGTTAACTCGAGATATAGCGGAACGATTTAATAATATTTACGGTGAAACTTTTGTTCTTCCAGAAGCTGTTGTCCCTAAAGTTGGAGCACGGGTTATGGGTTTAGATAATCCATTAATAAAAATGTCCAAAAGTTATGCTCACGTTCGTGGTCATGCTATAAGTATGCTAGATGATTCAAAGGAAATAGAAAGATCTATAAAACGTTCTGTGACTGATTCATATAATGAGATTCGCTTTTCCAATGAAAAGGAAAGAGCGGGAGTTAACAATCTTCTGGGAATATACCAGGTAATTACTGGAAAGACAGTGGATGAAGTTGAAAATGATTTTAATGATGCGAGGGGATATGGAGACTTGAAATCAAGGGTAAGCGATGTGGTAATTTCAGAAATTGAACCCATAAAAAAACGTTACCATGAACTAATAAATAACTCAGATGAACTGGGACGTTTAATTCAGAAGGGGGATGCTGCTGCAAAGCAATATGCTGACCCTAAATTAGATATTGTTTTGGAGAAGGTCGGTCTTCATAGGAATGATAATACGGATGGGTAAATATGACTCTTGATGATTCGGAATATTCAATTAGTGTTGAAGATATTAAAAGCCTTTTAAATCAGGATGTTGATGGTAATCTCGTGCCACTGTCCAGAACTGTGAACACCAAAAATGAGACCCCGGTTTCGATATATTCAAAAGTTGCATCTCAACCGTATTCCTTTTTGTTTGAAAGTGTAGAAGGAGCTGAGAGGATTGCGCGATATAGTTTCATAGGCGTTAAGCCATATGAAACTATTAAAACTGGAGATGGTCAAAAGCATGGTTCAGTTGACCCGCTGAGGTTGATTGAGCAGCGGCTAAGTGACAAAAAAGTTGTTGAGCAGTTTAAATCAAATAGATTTGATGGAGGCGCAGTTGGTTATGCATCTTATGAAACGGCGTCATATTTTGAAGATCTTCCAACGGCAGACCAAGATACACTCAATCTACCAGAATCCATTTTTATGTTTTTCAATACTTATATTATGTTTGATCACATTGATAACCAAATAAGTATTGTTAGCCACGTAAACCTAGATCAAGAAATAGAAACAGCCTATGCTGAAGCCGTTAATAGTATCGAAAGTGTTATTGAAACGCTTTTAAGTCCTCAGGTTGCATCAGAAACACAGGAATACAAAAGTATTAAAGATAAACACCGAGATGATGAAGATAAATCATTAACGATGGTTAATTTTGATGGAGTTGATGCCACAGTCAACATAGATAAAGACTATTACAAAAATGCGTTGAGTAAGATCATAGAGTACATTTATGAAGGAGACTGCATACAGGTTGTTTTCTCTCAGCGCTTTAGCTTATCTACCAACGCTGCACCGTTGGACATTTACCGCTCTTTAAGAGAGGTAAACCCATCGCCATACATGTTTTATCTTGATTTAGACGACTTCCATATAGTGGGAGCTTCGCCTGAGATGTTGGTTAGATGCGTAGATGACAAAATTGATTATCATCCAATAGCAGGTACAAGGAGACGTGGTTTGGATGACCAAGAAGATGTGATCATTGCTGAAGAATTATTAACTGATGACAAAGAGCTAGCCGAACACATAATGTTAGTTGATTTAGGCAGAAATGATGTTGGACGAGTTAGTAGTCCAGGGAGTGTTAAAGTGACCCAGCTGATGGAAGTGGAATTATATTCTCATGTGATGCATATAGTTTCACACGTTACCGGCTCTTTGAAACCAGGTTTGACCTGTTACGACGCTTTCCGATCTTGTTTTCCTGCAGGGACAGTGTCTGGTGCCCCAAAAATTAGAGCGATGGAGATTTTGTCAGAACTTGAGCCAGTTAAGAGGGGTGCCTATGCCGGCGCAGTAGGTTATTTTTCCTTCTCCGGAAATATGGATACCTGTATTGCTTTGAGAACATTGGTAATTAAAGACGGTGTTGCACATGTTCAGGCGGGCGGAGGTATAGTAGCGGATAGCAATGTTGATAATGAATATGAGGAAACTATAAATAAAGCTAGCGCCGTAGTGAAAGCCATAAGCATAGCTGAGTTAAATAAATCATGAATATTTTAATCGATAACTACGACTCATTTACTTACAATATATACCAATTTATATGTGAGTTGGGTGCGGAAGTTGAAGTAGTAAGAAATGACAAGGTCACAGTTGAAGAGATTGCTCAGATGAACCCGGAAAAAATTATTATATCTCCAGGTCCCTGCAATCCGGATAAGGCCGGTATATCAACCTCAGCAATCGATTACTTTAGATCCAGAGTGCCCATTTTGGGTGTATGCCTGGGGCATCAGTGTGTTGGACAGGCATTTGGAGCTATAGTAGGGCCAGCCGGGGAAATAATGCACGGAAAAACTTCTGATATTTATCACGATGGCAAGGGTGTTTTTACTGATATCCCCAGCCCATTTGCTGCCATTAGATATCACTCGTTATCAATATCGAAAGATCAATTTCCTGATGATTTAGAAATTTCAGCTTGGACTGGAAATGGTATTGTGATGGGCGTCAGGCATAAATCATTACCAATTGAGGGAGTGCAGTTTCATCCGGAATCCATCAAGACTGAATATGGCAAAAAATTGCTACAGAATTTCTTATCTATTGAGTCTAAAGGATGATTTAAATGATTAAAGAATGCATAAAAAAATTATCAGTAGGAGAAGATCTCGACTTTGATTTAGCCTCTACTGTGATGGAAGAAATAATGAGTGGTGATGCCACACACGCACAAATCGGAGCTTTTGTAACTGCATTGAGCGTCAAAGGGGAAGCCCCGAGTGAAATTGCAGGAATGGCAGAAGTAATGCGGTCCAAATCTTTGCGAGTGAAATATAATTATCCGGTTATGGATACATGCGGTACGGGGGGTGATGGATCCAATTCCTTTAATATTTCCACTGCTTCAGCTTTTGTTGTAGCAGGCGCAGGCGTAACGGTGGCCAAGCATGGCAACCGTGCCATGTCCGGATCAAGCGGTAGCGCAGATGTTTTAGAAGCACTTGGGGCTAACATAGATTTAGGACCTGATTCTGTTGAGGAGTGCTTAAATCAAACTGGTTTTGGGTTTATGTTTGCACAGAAGTTTCATCCATCGATGAAGTTTGCGGCTGCCCCAAGAAAAGAAATAGGTATTCGCACAGTTTTCAATATTCTTGGTCCACTGACTAATCCTGCTCAAGCTGAATACCAGCTTATAGGAGCCTCAGATAAAAACATTGCCAAAAAAATGATAGAGGTATTAAAAATACTTAAGTCTAAACATTCAATAGTTGTATGCGGTGAGGATGGATTGGATGAGATTTCTTTATCGGGGAGTACGCATATATGGGAGTTAAAGGACGGAATCATAACTGAACGGTCTATCAAACCATCTGACCTAGGATTGCCATTAGTAGATAATGTGGAAATAAAGATAAATAATCCAAATGAAAGCGCAAAACTTTTAGAGAACGTTTTATCTGCAAAAGAAACTTCTGCTAGATTCTTAGTTCTTGCTAATGCAGGAGCAGCATTACTAGCGGCAGATAGAGCTGAATCGTTTATTGACGGAGTTAGTATTGCCACTAAGTCAATAGACAGTGGTTCTGCCCTTAAAGTACTTAAGTCTTACATTAAATTAAGTAATACTCTTAGTTAGGAATTGAGACGGCTATGAAGATACCAGATATATTGCAAGAGATCGTAGAAGCTAAGAGAAAAGAGTTAGAGAGTCAAAAGCAAAATTTACCCTTGGATCGCTTAGCGGACAGAGTAACTCAACAGCCTAGGCCCTTAAACTTTTCAGGCGCGTTGTTGGGATCATCTTTACGTGTAATTGCAGAAATAAAGAAACGTTCTCCTGCAAAAGGAGATTTAGCATCGAATGTAGATGTATCTAAACTTGCCAGTATTTACTGCTGTAACGGTGCTGCTGCTATTTCCGTATTAACTAATTCGGATCATTTTGGTGGTAGTATCGATGATTTAAGAATAGTTGCTGAAATTGCTCATCAAGAAAGAATACCTGTTTTAAGAAAAGAATTTATTTTTGACCCTTATCAAGTGTTTGAAGCCAGAGCGAATGGTGCAGACGCTATTTTGTTAATTGCATCTATGTTGACTCTTAAAGAAATGCAGAACTTGAAAGAAGTGGCAGATGGATTATGGATGCAAGCGATTTTTGAAGTTCACGATGAGCAAGAATTGAAAAAAGTACTAGATTGTAACGCAGAAATTATTGGGATAAATAATAGAAATTTACATACATTTGTAACGGACATTGCAGTTACAGAACGATTAGCCCCGTCAATTCCCAAGGGCAAAATAATTGTCAGTGAGAGCGGTATTTCAGGAGTAGAAGATATGTCTAGAATTGCAGCGGCAGGCGCTAATTGTGTTTTAGTTGGAGAGACCTTAGTGACCGCGGATGATCCTGGATTAATGTTGAGGCGATTAGTTTGACCAAAGTCAAGATATGTGGTTTAAAAAAGTTAGAGCACGCATTAATTGCTACTGAGACAGGAGCAAGCTTTTTAGGCTTTGTTTTTGTTGAAGGAGTTCGGCGAAAGATTTCACCTTTTGATGCTAATGAGTTGATTACGGGTCTCAAAGAACGCTACACCGGTGATTTTCCTAAATTAGTGGGTCTTTTTGCGAATCAAGCATCATCATATGTGAACCAAGTTGTAAGTCAGTGTGACTTAGATATAGTGCAACTGTGTGGAGATGAAGGACCGGAATATTGGTCTTCGATCAATTGTTCAATAATCAAGCAGGTTAAGATGGATAATGAAGGTAAAGGTAGAGATGAGCTATCCCATATAAAGAGCCAAGTTGATGATATAACAGAAGCGGGTCATACGCCTTTGCTTGATTCATATGAACGCGGAGCACTTGGAGGAACCGGGAAGACATTCGATTGGTCTATGGCGAAACTAGTAAGTGGACATCAGCAAATAATATTAGCCGGCGGTCTCACTTCAGATAATGTGAATAGTGCTATAAAAACTGTTCAACCATGGGCAGTAGATGTGTCGAGTGGCGTGGAAACTGACGGTCAAAAAGATGAGTTAAAACTTCGTAACTTTATCAATAATGCCCTCAATGCTTCTAAATAATACAAACTTACTATGCTGAATCTTGACAGTTGGAGACTCATTTCATAGCCTTTTGCTTTTCAGGATTATAAATTAAATCGAAGGTAATAAAATTGGAGGATTATATTGACTTACGAATTTAACCATGTTCACCTTAAAGCTGCTGACCCGAAAGCGGCTGCCGACTGGTACGTGAAAGCGTTCGGATTTACAATTGTAAGTGACTCTACTAGAAACTTTGGAGATAGGTTTATCGCTTGTGACACCATAGACGGAACGCGAATAAATATTTCTAATGAAAGAACTGGAGAGACCTTAGGAAATGGAGATGCTGGTGCTCACTTTGGTATTGAGCATTTCGGGGTTAATGTTGAGAATTTGCCATCAGCTATTACAGAACTGACTGATTTGGGAGCAGAATTACTCGAAGGCCCAATTGATTGTGGCGGCGGTCTCCACATTGCATTTATAAAATGCCCGCAAGATACTCGGGTAGAATTACTTCAGCTGCCATAAATACGGAAGTAGTTCTTGAGTATCAATAGTAACAGCTGTATTTTCTGTCAAATTCTTACTGAACAATCTATAGACACATTTTTATTCAAAGATGAATTTTGTTTTGCCATAAGAGACATAAACCCTGTTGCAAAAGTGCATTTTTTAGTAATACCTAATGTCCATTTAACATTTTTGGAGCAATGGGATGAATCTAATTTGCCTATTATTGGTCAAATGGTCGATGTTGCTAGAAAATTAGCATCCTCGGAAGGTATAGCTGATAGTGGCTATAGATTATCAATAAATCAAAAAGAAGATGCTGGCCAAATGATCGACCACTTACATCTTCATGTATACGGCGGAGAAAAATTAAGGAGTATGTAATTGCCTTCTACAGAAGTAGTGATAGCTAAGAAATTTAACAACTTGTTAAGACCACTTCAGGTGCATATTAACCGGACTACTGTTTTGGCTGGCGAATTAGCTGAGATTCATGGAGTTGATACAAATGCTTGTGAATTGGCTGCAAGCACGCATGATCTTTTTAGATCTGAACCAGATTTTGCTCAAATATCTACTGCAGAGAGATATGGCATTCCAATTGGCGATATCGAAGCAGGAATCCCTATGCTACTTCATGGGCCCAACGCAGCAGCCTGGTTGGAGAATGAAGCTGGCTTGACGGACAATCGTGTTCTAGAAGCGGTTAGGTGGCATACATTTGGATCGCCGGAAATAGATGACGTGGGTAAGATCTTGTATTTAGCAGACAAGCTGGAACCTGGAAAAGTCATTGCAGATCCAAGTTTGGAACCGATTAGGCAAATGGCAGAGAGTCACCCAGATAAAGCTTTACTGGAATTGTTAGAAAAGAGACTGGAAAATCAGGTGTCGAAATCGTTACAAGTTCATCCATATACATTAGCGTTAATTGAAAATCTCAGATCAGATTAATTCCCCGTATAAAGAAATATATTCCCATCGCTCCCATTCCAATACCGCATAAAGTCAGTATTACTTTGTATACTTTTCCTGCTATGATTTTTCTTCCGCTTGCTATCACTATTGATACTAGAGTAAACCATGCAAAATCAGCCAAAATGTGCCCGAAGTAAAAGCAAGCTACACCGACCAACCCATATTCCTGAGACCATATCAAGTATGCTAGCCCAACTGTAACCCACCAGACACTCCAGTATGGGTTAGATATCGTAACTATTACGCCTCCAATTATGGGGCCCATTTTGCCAAAACTTGACTTACTCGGTGCGGTATTTAGATCCTTTTCTTTTATGGCACTCCTTACAAAAGTCGCGGCCATAAATATGAGTACAGTGCCTCCTATTATGGAGGTGCATATTTGGGCTACGTCAGAATCTAAAACTGTAGCAGCACCAAAATATAATAATGCGACTACGCCTAACTCAAGAATTGAATGGCCCAAAGAAATTGCTGGGCCGGCCCACGGTCCTATTCTTAGAGATTCTTTGATATCGTAAGCAAGTAATGGTCCAGGAGAGACAGCTCCTGATAATCCTACAATCCAGGATGTTGCGAAAATTGGAAATAATACATCAATATTCATGTTTTACGAACCATATCAGAAGTTTATTTGTGGTTAATCCAATATTGTTAGATGATTAGGATCACATTGGTTGAAAAGTTGAGGATTAGTCATGTTTGATATTTTGATAAAAGGTGGACTGGTTTTAGATGGTGCAGGGAATCCAGGACAGTATTTATCGGTTGGAGTCAAAAATAACACTATTCAGCTGCTTCGTGGTGATGTTTCAGATATAAAAGCTACTCAGACTATAGATGCGTCAGGCAAAGTTGTTAGTCCCGGGTTTATAGATGTGCATGCGCATTCAGGTTTAGTTATTTTGTCTGAACCAGAACATATGCCTAAGGTCCATCAAGGAGTCACTACCGAGTTGATAGGTATTGATGGTAACTCATATGCTCCGTTTTACAACGATTTAGATTTAAAGCGAATGATACAGATCAATTCCGGATTAGACGGAGACCCAGATATTAATTATAACTGGCGCACTGTTACAGATTATTTGGATTTATTTGATAAAAAAGTTGCGGTTAATATTGCGTATGTAGTCGGCAATTCTCCGCTGAGAGTTGGAGCGATGGGCTGGAGTGCCAATAAAGCCACCTCTAAAGAATTAGATAAGCAAAAAGGTTTACTTAGAGAGGCTATGCAGGAAGGAGCTTTTGGCATGTCAACAGGACTTGATTATCCTCCTGGCAATTACGCTGATACCGATGAGTTGGTTACGATTGCAAAAGAGTCAGAAAAGTTAGGAGGTTTCTACCATACACACGTGCGTTATAGATTAGGAGATCGTTACTTAGATCCTTTTCGCGAAGCTATTGAAATAGGTAAGAGAAGCGGCATACCAATACACTTAACTCATATGTTTAGAAGGACAACCAACCCAGGCGGAATTTCAAGAATTTTTGATCTAGTAGAAAATGCTAGAGCTACGGGAATGGATATCACCTTTGATTGTTTCCCATATAAATATGGCGGCACCAGGATATTAATCATTTTCCCTGACTGGGCTCATGAGGGAGGACCCGAACAATTAATTAAAGTATTGTCCTCTCAGGATGCTCGAGAAAGACTAAAAAAGGAAGTTGTTCCTCGAAGCTTAGGTTGGGATGAAATGTGGCTCACCTATTTTAAAAAACCTCATAACAAACGATATGAAGGTAAATCCATTGCTTTAATCTCAGAAATGCGTAAACAGCATCCTGTAGACGCTTTATGTGATCTTTTATTAGATGAGGAACTTAGAGTGTCTTACTTTGCAGATGCAGTAGATGCCAGAACTCTTCCTGACTTAATTGCGCATCCACTGTATATGGTTGGGAGCGACGCATTATTGATAGGGGACTTTCCTCCACCTATGGGTTATGGTTGTTTTCCCGTCATTTTATCTGAAATAGTCCGGGAGGAAAAAAAATTGTCTTTGCCAGAAGCTATAAGGAAGATGACTTCATATCCTGCGCAAAGGATTGGCTTAAATGATAGAGGTTTAATTAAAGATAACTTTAAAGCTGATATTGTTATATTTGATGCAGATAAAATAAAAGCGAATGCTACTAGGCAAAATCCACGCCAACTTTCTACCGGCGTAGATTATGTGATTGTTAATGGGCAAGTCGTCATAAAAAAAGGAACCCATACTGGAGCATTGCCTGGACGCGCTTTGAAACGTACAGGTTAAGAATGATGGGCAGTTTATATGTAATAGCAACTCCTATTGGAAATTTGGAAGATATTTCGATTAGAGCGTTAAATGTTTTAAAGAGTGTTGAGTTGATAGCAGCTGAGGATACGCGTCTAACTCATCGTTTATTATCCCACTATGAGATTGACACAAAATTAATTAGTTATCACGAGCACAGTAAGCTGTCAAAATCTAGGAAGTTAATGAACATACTAAGAGATAATGATTTGGCTTTAGTATGTGATTCTGGGACTCCTGGTATCAGTGACCCTGGTCGTGAGTTAGTTAAGATGTCACAAGAAGAGGGTTTTAATGTGATCCCTATACCTGGGCCTTCTTCCATCATAGCCGGACTATCGGTGTCCGGCTTGAACACAGACAGATTTTTGTTTGTAGGGTTTTTACCTCGCAGATCTTCTGATCGAATTAAATTGTTTGAAAAATTTCTTCCAAGCAACACTGCACTAGTATTTCTTGAGAGTCCCCGCCGCTTGCGAGCGAGTTTAATTGATATAAAAAAATCTTTAGGCGATCGCAAATTAACTGTGTGTAGAGAGATGACCAAAGTTTATGAAGAAATTTTTGTGGGTACAGTCAATACAGCACTAGAGCATTTTGAAGAACCAAGAGGAGAATTCACCGTAATCTTAGATGGCGGGGTTGAAAACAGCCCGATTGAGTTAACTGAAGCAAATGCTAGAAAGATTCTGTTGCAATTAGCGGCAATGGGTGTTTCCGGGAGAGATTCAGTTGAATTTGTAGTAAGTCAAACCGGATTGCCAAAACGACAGGTGTATCAGATGTGGCAGAATGATACCATGTGATATATACCGCTAGAAACTTTTTCAAGGTTAACAATGTCGTGACCGCTGCTCAAAAAATTTTAGTTGCTGTTGCATGGCCATACGCAAATGGATCGATTCATGTGGGCCATGTTGCTGGCACATATTTACCGGCTGACATATTTGCCAGATATCATAGATTGAGAGGCAATGATGTTTTGATGGTTTCAGGGAGTGATGCGCATGGTACTCCAGTCACTTTGGAAGCTGAAAAACGAGGAGTTTCACCCGGAGAAGTAGCTGACTTCTATTTAAATGAATTTAAAGATAATTGGAGTAGACTCGGTATATCGTTCGATCTTTTCACCTCAACCAGTACCGAGACCCATGCGAAAGTTTCACAGGATCTCTTCTTAACATTGAAGAAGAATGGCTATATTTACGAAAAGCCGATGCATCAACCATTTTGCCTTGACGATAATAGGTTTTTAGCAGATCGATATGTTGAAGGTCAATGTCCATTATGTTCCTATGAAAAGGCACGTGGAGATCAATGTGATAGCTGTGGAAGAACACTGGACCCTCAAGATTTAATTAATTTAACTTGTGGCTTATGTGGTGGTTCCCCGGAAATTAGAGAAACAATACATTTCTTTTTCAAGCTAACAGAATTTGAAGATTTACTAAAACAATGGGTTTCTAAAAAATCGGATTGGAAGCCTAATGTACTCAACTTCACGAAAGGGTTTTTGGAGGGAGGTTTAGTAGATCGGCCAATTACAAGAGATATTGAGTGGGGTGTGGAAGTACCTTTGCCAGGATATGAAAGTAAACGACTTTACGTTTGGTTTGAAGCCGTTATAGGTTACCTTTCTGCATCTCAGGAATGGGCAAACCTGAATGGAGATCCTCAGGCTTGGAAGGATTTCTGGACTGGTGAATCACAGTCATACTACTTTATGGGGAAAGACAACATCATCTTCCATTCGATTTTATGGCCAGCTATGTTGATGGGGAACAAAAATCTTAATTTGCCAACTAATGTTCCGGCGAACGAATATTTGAATATGGAAGGTTTTAAATTGTCTACCAGTAGGAATTGGGCAGTATGGTTGCCTGATTACCTCGATAGATACGAACCTGACCCTCTAAGGTATGTAATTACATCTAATTTACCTGAATTGTCAGATTCAGATTTTTCGTGGAAAGAGTATGTACGGTCAAACAACGATGAGTTAGTAGCAACTTATGGCAATCTTATTCATCGAGTTTTGAGTATGGCATTCAATTACTTTGATGGAAAGGTGCCAGATAATAAGTCAATCGATACGGAATGTGACGAACTTCTTTCAAAATGCGATAAAACTATTTTGATGGTTGGTCAGTCAATTGAAAAAGCTCAATTCAGAAAAGGATTATCACTTGCCATGGGATTAGCATCGGATGCAAACAAGTTTTTAGAAGAACGCAAACCTTGGCAATCAAATAAAACTGACAAAAGTAAAACAGCTGCCTCTTTATGGACAGCGCTCTCAGTAATTAATTGTTTACGGGTTGTTATGGAGCCATACCTTCCGTTTTCATCAATAAAATTGAAAAGCATGCTTGGTTTTTCAAACGACAAAACGTCTAATTGGACATGGAATCAAAATGATCTAATGCCTGGTACTCCCATAGAAAAGCCAGATCTTTTATTTAAAAAGCTTGATGATGTAGTTATTGAAACAGAAGATGCGAAGTTAAGAGCATAAAAAGGCTGGAATCAATTGACTGTGAATAAATCAAATCCAAACCTCTCTGACATATATTCTCCGATAGTGGACTCGCTAGACCGTGTTAAAGGTAAAATTTCATCGTTAAAGGATGATAAATACTCTGATGTTACACCTCTGGTTAAGCATGTAATTACATCCAATGGCAAAAAGGTTAGGCCAGCAGTAACAGTTTTATCTTCTAAATTTCATCCAAACGATGGTGTCGCTGTTGAAACTATGGCAGCAGCCGTTGAATTGTTGCATATAGCAACATTGATTCACGATGATACTGTTGATAACTCCGATATGCGACGCGGAAAGGGTACAGTTTCAAGTTTGTGGGGGGTAGATGAAGCTGTGGTTTTAGGCGACTACATGTTTGCTGCTTCAGCAACATTTGTATGTGACACAGGTAATATCAGAGTAATACGTAGGTTTGCAGAAACAATCATGGAGTTATCTAAAGGACAGATGAACGAATTGATTCATGCGTTTAGCTCTGAACAGAATATGGATGACTATTATGAACGAATCTATAACAAGACTGCATCTCTGTTTGCGACTGCTGCTGAGTCGGGAGCAATACTTAGTGGGGCTGATGAGAATATTGTTAATGCGCTGCGAACATACGGTATTAATTTAGGCATAGGCTTTCAATTAATAGATGATATTTTAGATATAGCAAGCAGCAAAGAGAAAACAGGAAAGCCGGTGGGAAATGATATTCTACAAGGAATTATTACTTTGCCAGTTTTGGTTCATCAGAAAAATAATCCCCAAGATGATTCTGTCCAACGCTATTTTGAAAAGCCTGATGATTTGTTGCAAGTAAACGAAATACTTAACAAAATCAGTAATGATTCTGTAGTAGAGGAATGTTTAGACATAGCTTATAGATACAAAGATAAGGCCTCTAAAGCATTAGAGATTTTGCCTGATACAACAGAAAGAGAATGTTTACTTGATTTACTTGAGTACGTTTTTATTGATTGTCGATACTAATTTCAATCTGCTACAAATAAAATAGTGCAATACTGGCGACTATGTAAATGATAATGAGTATAGAAGATTCTAAATTAATCCATTTGAATGAAAAACTTTTTGGATGATGCTGCCTGATTAATAAAGTACCCACAATAACTAAGGTCATAAAAATACCTGTTAAACCTGTGACCACATGTGATAATGAAATGCTTGACCACAATGAGCCACTCGTCACAGCCAACTCATCAGCAAATAATATGAAGCCCATATTGAATAAATTGGAGCCAAGGAGGTTGGCAACTGCCATTTCTGGATTACCAAGTCTCAGGGCAGCTATAGTTGTAGCTAATTCAGGTAGTGAAGTGCTTATGGCTAAAAACTGAGTTCCCACGAAACTCTCTTCCCATTGTAGAGCCTCTGCTAGTCTATCTCCGACTTCAGACAACCATATTGAGGTTCCAATAATACAAAGAGCGGATATTAGATAAAAAGCGAACGCGCGCTTGGTTTCATTATCCAGCTTGCTTTTCCCATTCTTTGCGTCGTCTTGAGTTTGTATGGGATTGGCTTCTTTATTATCTATACGATAAACAATGTATGCAGCTGTGACGAAGAATAAAACCAATACAATCGATAAAGGACTTATGTACCAATGATCTAGTATGTCTGTCCAATGATGAATTGCAGTTGATATAGATGCGATGAAAATTATCACGATCCCTAGTATTGCAACTATTATAGGCGCCCTAGAAACAGAAGCTAGCATTGGACCCCTCGGCCACATTACATCGGCTATAGCTATAATCAAGAGATTTACTATATTGCTTCCAAAGGCTGCACCAGCTGCTAAATCAGGGGCGTTAGCAAGTGTAATTGAACTAATGCCAGTTGCAAGTTCAGGCAAAGAAGTGGCGGTAGCCAACAATACTATCCCCACAAATGTGTGTCCAAGTCCAATTTTTGAGGCGATTTTATCTGAAGAACTTACAAGATATTTAGAAGATAGAAGAATTAATATTGCCGCAGCAATAAGTTGTATCCATAGAAGGGGTAGCAAGAGCTATACCGACATAACTCGCAGCATATTAGTCCCGCCGGGAACGCCGATTGGGAGTCCTGCAACTAATACCACTAGCCCGTCACTGTTTATTGCTGGTGATTTATTTGACTCTTCTTTTACTATTCGGAAGAAATCATTGACATCTTTAACTGGTAATGTGGTTACCGGTGTGACACCCCATATGAGGGTAAGACGGCGCTGTGTTTCTAGGGAAGGCGTTAACGCAAGAATCTCTGAGCGAGGTCGGTATTTAGACACTCGGGCAGCGGTACTTCCGGATTCTGTAAACGCTACAATCAGGTCAGCATTGAGCTGATATGCCGTCTGACAGGAATTGTATGCTATCGCATCATCAGTTTGGTGTTCCATGTGCGCGCGTTTCTCGACTAATATTGATTCATAGGGCAGTGCTTTTTCAGCTTCTAATGCAACTTTAGACATCATAGCAACTGATTCAACAGGATACTTTCCAATAGATGTTTCTCCTGACAGCATTATGGCATCTGAACCATCGAAAACAGCATTTGCAACATCAGTTACTTCTGCTCGAGTAGGGGACGGCGAGCTAATCATTGATTCAAGCATTTGGGTGGCTGTTATAACTGGTTTACCGGCGATATTTGAGGCTCTTATTAGCTGTTTCTGTGTTGTTGGCACTTCAGATAGATCTATCTCTACTCCCATGTCTCCACGCGCAACCATAATCCCATCGGATACCCCTAGGATTGATTTGAATTGCCGAATGCCTTCAGCTGTTTCAATCTTCGATATGATTGCTGGATTAATATCATGTTTGGAAAGTTGTTCTTTGACTGATTCAACATGAGATGCAGAACCGACACTGGATATCGCGATAAAATCTACATTATGTTCAACGGCAAAGCGAATTGCTATATCTGTAGTCTCGTTAACAAAATCACCCGTTGGGATGATTCCTGCAACGTTTACCCCTCTTCCTTTAGAAATACTACCCGGGGTGATCGCTTCACATATCACTTCTTTACCTGATACTTCGAGAACTTTAACTTTTACTAATCCGTCAGCAATTGAGATAATTTTCCCAGGCTTAGCATCCAGATGAATACCAGGAGGTTTTACTGGTATTATTTCTGTAGAACCTATTACGTCTGCGCTAGTAAGTCGTAGATGAGAGTGTAGTTTGACATCAATGTCTTTAGGCTTAGTATCCCCGGTTCGATATTTTTTTCCAGGGATATCAACCATTATTCCAACCGGTTGATTTAAATCCTTGGATGCAGTCCGTACCAAATTTGCAGAGTTTTTGTGATCATCAATAGTCCCATGGGATAAGTTTAGTCTAGCAACGCTCATTCCATTTTCAATAAGAGCTTTAACCTCAGATAAAGAATTTGTTGAAGGACCTAAAGTGCAGACTATTTTTGTTTTAGTCTTATTTTTATTTCTTGACTGTTCCACTTAAAATCAATCCTATGTATTACTAGGCTACTACACCCTTGATATACTCGACTAGGTACGTTTATAGACGCAAAAGATAGAATGTGCGATATTTCTACTATCTATTAAAATATTTAACATGAATGAGATGCAATCAATATTTGACCTACAAATAACCGATTTACAAATCAGTGATATCCAGTCGGAACTTGCTGATATTTCAAATAAATTATCATCGGATGGAGATTTGATGATGATTAATAGCCGATTAGAAAAAATAAACAAAGCTTTAAAGGTAAAGGAATCAGATAAAAAATCAAAAGAGCGTGTAATTAGTGACCTGGAAAGTAAGATAACTGAGTTACAGGGACTGCTATATGGTGGTGTGATTACTAACGAGAAAGAATTACAGGCTTTGGAAGAACAAAAAGGCTACGCCTCGGAAGAACTATCTTCTAAAGAAGATGGCTTACTTGAAGTAATGATAGAAATTGAGAAACTTATTGATTCTCGGGATAAACACTCCGAAGTAGTAGAAAAACTCATGGAGAAGAAATCATCAGATTTAATCCTTTTGTCAGCTAAGCAAAAAGATTTAACTTCTAGTTTAGATAAAAAGAAGTCAGATAGACAGGCTTTAGTTTTAGATGTGCCTGCTGACCTGTTGTCACTTTATGAAAAACTAAAAAAGAACAAGTCAGGTCATGCAGTTTCTAAGTTAGAAGGCCGCTTATGCGGAGTTTGCAGGGTAGAGCTACCTGTAAAGGAGTTTCAGGACGCAAAGGCGGGAATTCGATTGGTTCAGTGTAATAGTTGTAGAAGAATAATATATGTAAATTGATTTTTAAATTTAGGAAAGAAATCCATTGAGAGCAGTAGGCTATTTCAGAAAGCAAAAAACTACAGAATGGTCAAGTGTAGACAATTCTTTTGAGTTAGACTTTTCTGAATATTGTGAGATTAATTTCCATCAAAATATTGGCGTTTATATAGATGAATTCGGGTCTAAAAGCCAGTACATTCGATTGCTCGCATTTTTAAAAGATTCTGACTCGGAGTACCTGGTTGTAATACCTAATGCTAAGCATTTGGGAGCCGATTTGGAGAAGCTAACACGCTCATTGCTAGAGATTAGTTCTATGGGCTCTAAGTCTTTGTGTATGAGCGAAAACATGCCTGATCCGGTTCAGAATGCGTTTCAAACTCTAGGTGTTAAAGGAGTTTCCAAAACTCGCAGTGATCGCGTAAAAGAATCAATGAGAATTAAGGCAGCTCAAGGCAAGCCTTTAGGTAGGCCTCCTTATGGATATATCATAAATGAAGATGGTAATTTAGCTAAAGTAAGTCAAGAAGCGACCATAGTTGAATTGATATATAGGTTGTATACCAAAGATCAAATCGGGTTCCGTTTAATTGCCCAACATCTTAATGATAGTGAGATAACTACGAGAAAAGGCAAACCCTGGAATGTTGTTACGGTTAGAGATGTATTACGTAATATAGCTTACACAGGCACTTATACTAGATTTGGACTTAGAAAATCTAAAGTACATGAGGCGATTATTCCGCCTGAAATATTCAAATCTGCGCAAGATATTACTAAGTCTCGAAGACCGATTGGCCGGGTTTCTAACTCCGATCCATTTCTTCTGTCAGGGCTGATTTACTGTGCTAATTGTGGTAGCAAAATGATGGGAGTTACTCGTAAACAGAAATGGGTCCGTCAGGATAATAGAAGATCGTTTGGCACCTATCGTTATTATCAGTGTCAATCCAGACAGAACCAAGGCCGGTGTAGCTACGTGACCTGGCGGGCTTCAATGTTGGAATCAACTGTTATAGGCAGGTTGTTTGAACACGTATCAAATGTTGCAGAAGAAACTCAAGTTCAAGATGTTGGGCCAATTAATATGCATCAGCGTATCAAGGAAATAAATAGTGATAGGGTTAAGACTGCGGAAAGAAGAATGTTATCGGCTCTTAGAAGAGTTGCTAACGCTGAGATACCTCTAGACCTAATGTCAGAATATATTAAAAACCTTGATGCCGCCAGAAAAATTTCTAATAGGTCAAGGTCTAGTAAGCAAGCGAAAGTCTTCAAAGAGCTGCATGAAATGGAGTCATTGAAATATGAGGATAAAAGAGTTCTATTAGAAGAGAGGATTCGTAACATTAGAGTTTATAAAGAAAGAGTTGAAGTGTCGTTCTAATTCACTTTTTGTAATAAATTCTGATAAAATTTCGTTGGAAGCAAGATGGCTGGGTGGTTGCTCTTCTGAATTCAGAGGAGAGGAAAGTCCGAGCTTCATTCGAGATAGATGCCCGCTAACGGCGGGGCGAGGCGACTCGACGGAAAGTGCCACAGAAATATACCGTCTCTTATTGAATTAAATTATAAAGGGATAAGGGTGAAATGGTGAGGTAAGAGCTCACCGCCTTGGTGGTAACATCAAGGGCAAGGTAAACCCCATTTGAAGCAAGGCCAAGCAGAGTACCTGGATTTATTTAGGTAAAAGAGAGCTCGATCTCTACTCAGGTCGGCCGCATGATCTAGTTGGCAACAGCTAGGCTAGATAGATAATCACCGCTTGCTATTTATGGAGGAAGAAGTCTAAGGACGTAAACTTACATTTATGACTTGTACAGAACTCGGCTTATAGGCCATCTTGTGACCTTTTGTAATTTAGTTGTCTAAATTCTTGAGTTGTTAAATTAAAAAACTTGATAAACTTGTTGAGGCTAATTACCTCAAACTAATCGATTTTAAAATGTAGGAGCGTAGCTCAGTCCGGTAGAGCAATGGTCTCCAAAACCATCGGTCGCGGGTTCGAATCCTGCCGCTCCTGCCAAAATCATTCTCACTATATATGAAGTTCAGGTAGACGTTAATGAGTATGCAATTAAAAGATAAGGTTGCAATTGTAACTGGTGCTGGCCAAGGTATCGGTAAGGCGATAGCACTTGATTTGGCATCGAATGGAGCGATTGTACTTGTAACAGATATAGATTATAAGTTAGCAAAACAGACTAGTGCATTAATAGGAAACAATAGTGAATGCATGCAGGTTGATATAGCCAACCTGGATCAAGTGCAAAAAATGATAGACATTTGTTTACAAAATTTCGGTAAATTGGATATCTTAGTCAATAATGCTGGAGTAACGCGATTTGTGGACATTATGGGTGTGACTGTAGAAGACTGGGATTTAATGCATTCAGTAAATGCCAGAGGTACATTTTTCGCGATGCAATTTGCTGCGAAGCAAATGATAGATTCCAAATTGAGTGGCAACATAATTAATATTGCCTCTATAGCTGGTAAGGGATGGCATGGTAGCTCTAATGCAGCATACGCTGCCAGTAAAGGCGCAATAATCGCTATGACGACTCTTGCAGCACAGCAGTTAGGCGGATATGGCATACGTGTAAATGCGGTTTGTCCCGGCACAACTCAAACTGGTTTATTAGACAGAATTGTTGACTCTATTGCTGAATCACAAGGTGTTAAGTCGACAGAAGTCCGTAAATCTCCCTCAAGAATTAGCCCTACTGGGAGAGATTCAACACCAGAAGACATAGCGTCGATGGTTACTTTTTTGGTTGGACCTGGAGCATCAAATATTACTGGTCAGGCCATAAATGTTGATGGCGGCTTAATTAGTCATTGACTCTATGTAACGATTATTAAATTTTGGGTCCCGGGAAAGTTTCCAAGTTTTTTTCTAACTCAAGAGCGACGGCAATCACTTTCTCTTCACACCAAGGTTTAGAGATTATTTGGATCCCAACTGGTAAACCTTCTTTTGAGGTGCCGCCTCTCATTACCAAAGCTGGCCACCCCGCTAGATTATAAGCATGGCTATAGCTACCATTTTCTGGAAATCCGTCATAACCATGTCCGTGTAACGCAGCTGGGACAGGTGCCGCAGGTCCGACCATGACGTCTGTATTGGTGCTTACCATGAATTGAAGTAACTTACTTCGGTATTCCTCGAGTTCAACTAGCATGTCTAAGAAATCGGGTAAGTATGCAGGGCTAGTAGACATCATATTGATTCTCGACAAAAGGTTTGGATCCATCGCATTTGAGCCGGCATTTTTTAAGATAGCTCTCGCTGTCTCTCCAGCATCTGCTCCCATTATCTGAGAATGTAGTGAAGCAGACATCTTAAGCGCTTCCGGGGTTCTTTGCTCTATGGAGTTAACTTTTGTTTCTAGTATTTTAGCTGCGCCTTTAACTGCATTTTGAATTTCATCAATCGGTGTGGCAAGTCCATTGTCCGTATGGAAAGTTATATTTAGATCTGACAATTTAACTTCAGATGGATCCTTTAATGGAATGGGCATTACTGTAGGGTCTACTCCGTCGGGTCCGCTTAGCATTGGCAAAGTTAACGCAATGTCTTCAACGGAACGAGCCATGGGCCCTATCTGTGTTACTAGACTAAATATCCCAGAAAATGCTGGCCAGTGCCCAGTTCGGGCTGTTCTGCCAGTGGTTGGTTTCATTCCGACGATACCGCAACAATGGGCTGGCCACCTGATACTTCCTCCTGCATCACTGCCAATACCAAATGGTGAGCCTCCAGCTGCGATTATGGATGCCTCACCTCCGCTACTACCCCCAGGGGTCCTTTCAATATCAAAAGGATTGTTGGCTTTTCCGTACACCAGGTTAGAACTCTCGAACCCCATGCTAATTTCAGGTAAGTTTGTCTTGCCTAATATAATTGCACCAGCTTGTTTCAACCTTTTGACCGCTATGGCGTCTTTATCTGGGACATAATCTTTTCTTCCCAGAGTGCCTCCTGTGGACACCACTCCAGCAACTTCAAATGCATCTTTAATGGTAATTGGCACACCGTGCAACGGTGGTAATGACTTGGACTTTTTCGTTAATGCATCCGCTTCACGAGCCGATTTTAATGCTGATTTCTCAGTCAGCACCACGACAGCATTTAGTCTAGGATTAACTTTTTTAATCCGGGATACATGAGCTTCGACTACTTCTTCTGATGAAGCAACATTATTTCTTATTAACTCAGCAAGTTTGGACGCGCTATATGTGGTTAGATCATGCGTATCGTTCATATTCTAGGTTGCCATCGACGTATGTTTGTTGAACAGTTATATTCATTATCGAATCTGGGCTGACGGTTGTGGGGTTATGGCTAAGTACTACCATGTCTGCCCTTTTACCAACTTCGATAGATCCAACCTCATGATCCCTATTAATCGCATATGCCGATCCATTGGTATATTGTCGTAACGTTTCTTCAGCTGAGATTGCCTGTTCTGGAGCAATAATGCTACCGGAAGCAGTTTTTCTGGTAGCTAAGACTGATATCCCAATCATTGGATTGAGAGGGGCGCATGGGAAATCTGAACCAGCGGCAATCGTGGCACCTGAGTCTACCATTACTCGGTATGGATCTGCTGGTAGATCTATGCCAAATTCATCAACAACACCTTGGAACATGTCTCCTATACTGTAAAGGAACGGAGGCTGTCCTGAGATTACTATGGGCATACTTGCAGCACGCTTTATCTGATCTTCCCTAGGGAAAGACAAGTGTTCGACTCTTAATCGCAGCTTATCTGCTCCTGGTACTTCATTAATTGCTCTTTCAAATGAGTTCAATGTTTGGTCAATTGCTCTATCTCCAATGCTGTGGATTGCAACTTGGATACCTTTGCTTGTTGCAGAGAGTACTAAGTTATCAACTTCTTCTTGTGTGTAATACATTTCCCCAGCAGGAGTTAGATGTCCTGCAGCATCGCAGTGGTTCATTCCATACAAAGGATAAACTGGATCCATGAAGAGCTTCATTGCACCTCCTCGTAATCTGTCTGAAACATTGTCTTGGTCAAAAACACCCTTGGATGCTTGTTCAGGGATTTGAAAAAACCCATCTCCACCTCTAAGCTGCTGCACAGCGATAGGAAGTTTACCTTTAGAGTCAGCTATTCTGTAAACGTCAGCACTATCATTCATTGTTAGTGCATCGCCAATACTGGTTATTCCGTAGGCCAGGTGGCGCATAGCATTTTGATGGACTAAATCAGCGATTCCGTCGTCGCCATACTCTTCCATATGCGCTTTCATAGACAGCTTGTGTACCGGATCCATGGCTCTTTCCCATAAAAACCCATTAAGCTTTCCATCATCACCTTTCTGTATCCAGCCTTTATGAGGATCTGGTGTTTCAGAATCTATCCCTGCTAGTTTGAGCGCGGCTGAGTTTGCATAGCAAGCATGATAAGAGAAATCCATAATGATTACGGGGTTATCGGGAGATACCTCATCTAGCTCACCCATAGTGATAATGGGTTCACCTGAAACCATAGCGTTATACCCAAGACCCCAAATCCATTGACCTTTAGGTCTACTAGATGCAGTTACCGCAACGGCATCTAGTACAGATTGTTTGCCTAGTGGCGGCATTCGACAGTCAATGGAAACCGGCTCAAATGTGGTCATTGAAAAATGGTTATGTGGATCTATAAAACCTGGTGTGATTGTGCGACCATTTAGTTTAATTACTTTCGTGGATTCAGTAATAAGGTTTCTAATTTCTGAGTTTGACCCGACCGCGGCAAATTTACCATTTTTAACAGCTAAAGCCTGCGCTCTTGCGCTTTTGTCATCCATTGTTAAGATTTGACCTTCTAGCATTACTAGATCCATATTAATTCTCCTGTGCTAAACCTAATTTAATAAAACTCATTATTCGCAGACCATATTTAAAGCTAACTGATAGGAACGGAGTTTATTTCTGAAGGGCTTATGAGTCAAGGAGATCATGGTTTTAAGGAAGGTGTGACTACCCTAACTTTTACTTCTACCCACTGTTTATATAAAATACATCATCTGTAAGCACTTAATGCTAGGTGATGCAAAGCTGTCACACTACTTAACCCTTCATGATTTGAAGTTTTTTATTGTGATGCCGAGGTGGCGGAATTGGTAGACGCGCAGCGTTGAGGGCGCTGTGGCCGCAAGGCTGTGGGAGTTCGAGTCTCCCCCTCGGCACCAGCAGTTAGTAAGATATTCTGTGATAATAGGGACGGTATTAGTATTTAGGCGACGTAGCCAAGCGGTCTAAGGCGGGGGTCTGCAAAACCTCTATTCGGCGGTTCGAATCCGCCCGTCGCCTCCAAAATCTTTTACGACGTCCTGGATTTGTAAAATAGGTTCTTGTATTTTCATACCGAGTCAATCCTCTTAAGGAAATTAGCTCGGGCATAGATAGGAATTAGAGTGTCTCTAATTACTGTGTTCCGCCCAAGAAATATTTACCTATATCATCATTATTCAGCATGTTTCCAGCATCCGAAGTATGAACCACTTTTCCGTTTGAAAAAATGTATCCTCGATCTGACATTGCTAAAGATGCACGGGCATTTTGTTCCACTATTAGTACCGTGATCCCCATTTTTCGTAAGTCAGATATTTTTTCAAGAATCATTTCTCTAAATTTTGGTGATAATGCAGCAGTCGGTTCATCAAACATGATAAAAGATGGGTTAGAAATTAGGACACGCGATATTGCAAGCATTTGCCTTTCACCACCTGATAAAGATTCGGCCAAATGGTAAGGTTTTTGCTTAATGTTAAGGAATATATCGTAAACTTGGCCAATCCTTTCATCTATCTCAATCCTGCTTAAATTTAGGCCTCCCATTTGTAGGTTTTCTTCTACAGTGAGTGAAGGAAAAACGTTATCTATTTGAGGCACGTAACCGATACCTTTTTTAACAAGAGAGTCTGCTCTGATTCCTGTGATATCCTCATTTTTATAAATGATGTCCCCTTGATACAGATTGGCAATTCCAAAAATAACCTTTATAAAAGTTGATTTCCCACACCCATTAGGGCCAATTATAGTTACGAATTCGCTTTTATATACTGTAAGATCGATTCCATTAAGAATTTGAACCGATCCATATCCACCAGATATATTTTTGACTTCTAATATCTTTTCCATACGATTTACTCCATTGAAGAACCTAAATACGCATCAATAACATTTTTGTTACTTCGAACTTCATCTGACGCTCCTTCCATTAATATTTTCCCCGAATCCATTACAATTATTCTATCCACGCCTAATCTAAGAATAAAATCCATATTATGTTCTATTACTAGAATCGATATACCAGTTTCATTAACGAGAGTTCGTAGATTTTGAAATATTTTCTCCGCCAGAACACTTGCCACTCCTGCGACCGGTTCATCTAGAAGAAGAATTTTTGGAGATCCCATCAAAGCTCTTGCTATATCCACTAATTTACTTTGTCCGCCAGAAAGTTTACCTGCTAAATTATCGGCAACGTGAGCAATCTCCAACGATTCGAGTACTTGGTAGGCTCTTTCAATCCTTTCTGCCTCTTCTTTTCTTGAATTTGGCCTTAGTAGACTCAAGATTGGATTACTGGATAATTGATTGTTAGGAGGTACAAGAATATTTTCAATAACAGTCATTTCTTTCCATAATCTAGTATGCTGAAACGTTCTTGTGATACCAAGGTTATTAATTTGATCTGGCCTAAGATCGTTCGTGCTTTTACCCATAATTTCTATTTCACCTGATGTAGGGTCCAACAACCCAGATATACAATTAAAGGTGGTGGATTTCCCACATCCGTTAGGGCCGATTAAACCTACTAGTTCTCCCTCATTAATAGTAAATGAAATGTTATCAACAGCTCGGAGACCTCCAAAGTCATGAGTTAATTCTGATACATGAATTGCGGTACTACTCATTTTCACCTACTTTCCCTTTTCGTTTTGGTTTAAAGAGTATTTCAGGAAGTAATCCTTTAGGCGCAACTCTTAGAGCTACTATTATTACCAAGCCAATCAATGCTAACTTTAGATATGATAGCTCTAATATAACGGTTCCTTTAGGGAATGCTTCAATTATTGATCTTTCGGACCATATCAAACCACCCAGATCATATATTATCCAACCAAAAATCTTGTCTATGTAGGTAGTTAAAGAATGGAAAATCAAATCTGAGCTACTGCGAGAAACTACCAAAACGTTAAAAATGAACTCCACAAGTACTATTATGAATGCTCCAATAAACATCCCTTTGTTATTGCCTTTTCCTCCAACGATAAACACCGCCCATATTAGAAAAGTTGTACGTATGGGGCTCATAAAGTCGGGCCACACTGCTGTATTTAACCAAGCCCATAAAGCACCCCCTAATGCCGCAATAGCTGCACCAAGGGCTAGGCTGGCAGCTTTATGCGAAAGTATGTTGTGCCCATGGTGCTGGCTTACTTCTTCGTCTTCTCTAATGGATTTTAGGATTCTACCCCAAGGCGAACTCAGTAATAAAGATATAATCCACCAGGTTAAAAAGCATAGGCTTATCGATAAAGTTGCAAGAAGTAAAACATAAGGGGCCTGACCAGGCAAACCGATGAAGCTTCCTACAGAGTCAGAAAAACCCGAATTCCACCAATCTTTGAATGGTAATTCGTAATTAGAAATGCCCATCGCAGACGTTACGGTTCCTGCTCTAAGCAAAGGTTCGGCTTGCAAGGAAATCCTCAATATCTCACCTAAAGAGATCGTTACGATAGCGAAGTAATCTGTTCTGAGGCGTGCAGTTGGATATGCGATTAACCAACCAATTATCGCAGCTAATACAACTGCAAATATCGTAGCTTCGAGGGCACCCCATCCGTACCCATTGGTTTCTATTGGTGCTGACAAGATCCCCACTAAAACTGCACCTATCCCAGCGAAAAAAATCACCCCAAAATTTGTCATTCCTGTAAATCCAGAATGAATATTTAAGGAGAAACTGAGAAGGCTAAAAATACCTAGTAAAGCGACAATTCTTGCTATTTGCATCACTTTTGTATAGTAGGAGACACTGGGAAGAAGGATAGAGATAAGAATTAAGCCAAATAGTAGTACACCAAAAAATATCCATGATCCACGATTGGTTTCTTTGTCTATTTTTAATAGCTGTGGTGTGGACCGCTTAGCCATATTTAATACAATTTGTAAGTAACTGCCAATTCGATTTAATACCTCAAAGTAAAGTTTCGATATATAAGATTTGACTTGAATAATATAAATAAGAAACAGCCGGTGTGATTTTATTATCATCAATCTTTGTACGACTAAATTTATAGCTTGAGTTAAAAATCTTGAGAAGACCTCGAACAAATCGGCTACAAAGAATAAAGATTTACGCTTTTGTTTCTCTAAGTTCTTAAATCTACTTACATTCCATTTATGGAGGGCATTGCCCAACCCGCTAGGCATCAATAAAAGCACTCCAATTAAAAATATAAAAGGCATTACTTCCGCAAACCCTCCTGCCGTAGGTCTATCAAGAGCATTACCCGCACCAATGAGTAAGGGCTCTGATATAGCTCTAACAATCCCAATAATGAAAGCTGCGAGGATTACACCAGGTATAGAAGTTATTGAACCCAGTACTATTACAGCAAATGCAGGTAACAATAAGGATAGGCCTAGTTCAGGATTTACAGGCAGGATCGCGGCTAATAAAGCACCACCCAGCCCAGATATACCTGCCGATAAAAAGGAACTTGTAGAGTGTATATTTTCAACATTTATCCCGCTAGTAGAAGCCAAATCAGGGTTGTCTGAAACAGCTCTCATTTTCTTTCCAAGAATTGTTTTGTGCATAATAAACATTAATAAAGAAATCGCTATGAGAATTCCGACAACCAAGGCGATTTTTGAATAAGAGAAACCATAAGGGCCAACGTTACTAACAATATTAATAAAAGGTTCTTCCACTCTGCTACCTGCAACCACATCAACCCTTTGTGTAGGCACTTCAACATTTGAGGATAATAAGCGCCAATCTTTATCCGGAATAAATCGAAAAGTTTTCGCTGAGAATCTCATGTACAAAATTGCTCTAATCAACATGGCAACTCCCAGGGATGTGATCATCAGCACCTGGGCAGAAGCAAATCTTTTTCGTAGTGGTTTGTAAACTGATTTATCAATGATCACCCCAATAAATCCGCAAATAACAAAAGCGGAAATCGCTGATGCGACCAACAATCTATAATTTAGAATTCCATCGCTGGAAGCGTCAGATATAGGGAAAAACATATCTGACCACATCATGATTAAGGCGACGTAAGAGCCGAGTAACATGATTTCTGCCTGAGCGAAATTGCCATATTTTTGTACTTTATATGTGAGTGCTAATCCCACTGCAACGGTCATGTATGCTGCCGACCAGTACAGGGCGCTAAGAGAAATCGATGACAAATTATAATAAAAAATTGTGGTGATCTCTTTGCCTTTAAGCAAAGTGTCTAGAGTGAATAAAGCTAGTAAGAAGAGAAAAACAGGGGTTGAAACCAATGCCAAAGCTTTAAATTTCCCGGTTGAACTTTTGACAGCCTTATTTACGATTACTATCCCAAATGCCATCATTTCTAATGACTGAAGGATCCAAAGAATATCACCTTTTAGGATACCACTCCATGAGAGGAAACCTGACCCAAATCTTAACCCTATATAACTATCAATAAACAGAAATAAAGAGAGGATTAACCAACTATGAGCAATATGAATTTTCCTGAAATTATTTGACAAAAATGCCATACTAAAATCCAAGATACTAACTGTAAAAATTAAGAACCAGGACCCGCCTAGTTTAGGCGGGCCATGATTCTTAACTCAAACTTCTAATTATTTATTTACTAGCTAGGCCACCGCTAGCAGTCCATACACGAGTACAAGTAAATGCAGGATCAAACTGACATACTTCATACCCAGTACCGGCTACGTCTCCATTGGAGTCAAAAGTGTGAACTCCACTCGCTCCATCGTAATTAGATCCGACACTAGCAAGATCATCGCGAATGTCATCGCTACCTTCTAAAGCAGCATGAGCAATGATTTTGACAGCATCATAGGTTTCGTGGGTGTATATTCCTTCAGCATCTCCTCCAGCGGCACTATAAGCCGAATTGAAAGTTGATTGAGCTGAGGATTCAGCACCTGGTCGAGGCTTGGTTGCGATTACTCCTGCTACTGCAGCAGCATCAGTGAAAGCACTAGCAAACGCTGCGTCTGCAATGCCATCGGCCCCGTAGATAGTTCCTGAAAAACCTTGACCCTTCAAGGCCTCGATGATTGCTGCACCATCAGTAGCGTATGAAATCAGAACAGCTGAATCACATCCAGCATCAATAACCGATTGGGCTATAGTAGATGCGTCGTATGAACCTTCTGTTGGGTCATATGCGTTTGTAGTACATACGTCACCAGACCAGTTAGCAGCGAAGTTATCCGCTAGGCCCGATCCATAGTCGTTAGTCATGTATAAGATAGCTGGATTACTGTCTCCACCATCCGCTACAACTGCGGTCAACGCAATTGCCTGCTGAGCATCACTAGGAACTACCCTGAATAGGTATCCATTATCACTGGCTGTTGTGACTGCTGGAGAAGTGCTCGCATAGGAAACCATTGGAATCCCAGCTTCTGATGCAACTGCTATTGCTCCAAGAGTAGCTCCCGAACAAGCAGCTCCGACTATACCAACAACACCTGAGTCTATGAGAGTCTGAGCAGCTGTTGCCGCTTGAGTACCATCACATCCCGAGTCAACAACTACTAACTCAAAAACGTTACCTTCTTCATTGTCATTTAACTCTGCGATTGCAACATTCGCCGCATCTTCAAAACCTGGGGCATATACTGCTATAGGTCCTGTTTGAGGGCTAAGTAAACCTATTTTGTAGGTACCACCGCTGCTTCCGCAAGCCATGGCAGCCACAGCAAATATAGCTAAACTCAGTACAACCAAATAAATTGTTTTAATTTTCATAATTACATCTCCGTCATTCAATAAATCGTTATGCTTAAAATAAAACTATCCTTTAGTATAAAGGAATAACTGTTCAAAGACTAACTAAACCGTACAAATACATAATATACGTGTTGTGAATTTACACAATGAAGATGTCTCTTTGTTATTTCGGTCTTAATTGTTTTGCCGGCGCCATTGGGGCCGATGAGTGCAGTGATTGATCCTTGCTGAACTTCAAAAGAGCAGTGATTTACTGCTCGTAATCCTCCAAAATCTTTTACGACGTTCTGGATTTCTAAAATAGGTTCTTGCATTTTCACACCGAGTCAATCAAACATTTATACTATTGTTCTAAATTGATACCATTATGCTTATTTTATAATGATTTGAAGCATTTTGAGTAACGCCACTATGTTTTAATTGCATATTGGTTGATATTACATACGTTTGTTAGAAAAGCATTATCAAATTGGCTTAACCTGCCATGGATGTGGAAACAAAGATTTTGGAGGAAGTTTTATTAAAGTATTAGTAACAGGTGGGACTGGTTTCGTTGGTTCTCATACAGTGTCTTCTTTATTAGATGCGGGCCATCAAATAAAACTTTTTGCTCGTTCGCGTGAACGTATCGAATCTGCTTTAATACCTCTAGGCATAGAAATTTCACAAATCGAGTATGAAATTGGAGATATCACCGATTCAAACGCAGTTGAGAAAGCTGTACAAGGAGTAGACGCGGTAATACATGCTGCTGCTGTTTATACTATGAGTCGAAAACGATCAGGAGAAATTCGACGAGTTAATACTGATGGCACCAGAACTGTATTGGATGCTGCTTACAGAACAGGCTTGGATCCAATTGTTTATGTGTCTAGTGTCTCTGCTTTACTTCCACCAAATGGAGAGGTTTTGAACCCGGATTCGCCGGTTAAAAATCCTAAAGGAACCTATATCAGATCTAAAGCTGAAGCCGAAAAGATTGCAAGAGAATATCAGGATAAAGGTGCTCCAATTGCTATTACATACCCAGGAGGTGTGCTAGGCCCTAATGACCCGCATTGCGGCGATGGTATGGAGATTGTTATTGACATAATTAATGGTAGATACAACCCGATGATCAAAGGACATTTTCCTTTAGTGGATGTTCGAGATTTAGCAGCACTACATGTTAAGTTGATGGAATCCGGGAGGGGAGCCAGACGATATTTTCTTAGTGGTGAGCGCATGCCCTTTACCGGTTTAATAGATAAGATATCTGAATTGACAGGCCGGAGGATAAGATATTTTATGATCCCCTCTTGGTTAATAGAAGTTCCGGTTAGAGTGATTGATCTACTGAGCCCTTTTCTGCCATTTCGAGTTCCAGTAACTTTAGAAGGATTCAGATTTGCGAAATGGGATCCCATATTTGATGATTCAAAAACAAATGCCGAGTTAAAAATCTCCTTACGCCCATATTCTGAAACATTATCTGACACGATCAAATGGCTTCATTCGATTGGCAAAATTAATGATGAGCAAGTTGGAAAATTAGCAAAAGATTGATCTGCTAACGTTTTTGCAATGCATTAGCAGGGTTGTTGATCAAAATATTGTCCACATCAGATTGCGACACTCCGGTTTTTAACATTTTGGGGACAATTGTTTTCAAGATGTGGGAATATCCTTTGCCGCCGTATTTAGATTGATGTCTTTTCAGGCACACGTCTTGTCCAACCACTAATTGATTACCATAACCTTTATCTAAGAGGAAAATTATCGTGTCAATTCGCTTATGGTCATTTGATAGTTCACCATAGTTCCCTCTAACGAATAAACCGCTTTCCTCGAATCCAAATATATCGTATTCCATGAAGCATCCGGTTTGAGCTAATTCATCTAATGTGTCTCGAGATTTATATTGAATCGCAAAATCGAGATGACCCATAATTATAGCTTCAGGAGCGACGTCACAATTAACTAAAATATCGATTATCTTTAATGGCGACCGATCATCTGATCCTGGATGTATAAGAATTGGAAGACCTGTTTCTTTGTGAGCATCTGCGGCTGATTCCAGCAGTCTTTGTTGTATCTCTGTTATTGGCCAGATATTACCTATCTCTCCGATGATACCAGGGCGAATATTTGTGTCGCCAATTCCGTCGACAATATCTCTGACCATTCTTCTGGTCAGATCGTCTTTAGTTTTTGAATCTATGTCACTTGGATGAGCTGCCGGTACATAGTGACCACAGCCCATTATTATATTCAATCCTGTGGCTCTAGAAATTCTAGCTAAGCCATTAGGGTCTTGTGCAAGGTCATAATTAGTGCAGTCAACCAAAGAATCACCTCCTGAATATTTGTAATCCAGGACTTGCTGAATAATCTCATTTTCATCATTTAAAGTTAAATTATTACGGTTTACGCTCCATAGTTCATTACCTTTGCTTATCATTTCGAAATCCCATGAGCCAGTTTTGAATTTTAACTTTGACGCCTCTTCTGAATGCGTTTCGTAAACTGGGATATCCATTAAAAGATGCTCATGCGTCATAGTGATACCCAAATCGTCAGGTATGATTGGGCCTAATACGGTTTGTATTTCCCCCGTTTTAGCTATCTGTGATGGTAACAATTAATCGAAATTCCCTCTGTCATGATTGCCTAACATTCTTAATTGTCGTGGTGTTGCTTTTGCCAGTATATCCTTATTAAATCGGAATCTTGATAAATATGGAGGAAATTTCTGCGTTATCATTCTTTGAGCACATGCAGTCTGTAAAAGGTATCTATTTTGATTGCTTTTATTTGCAGATCCCCGGTGCCAGATTTCTGCACGATGAATAGTTGCGTCACCTGATTTAACCATTACGCTTTTTGCAGTTTGTCCATTCCAATTATCCTCACCTTTTTTAGGTTTTCTTCCTGCTTTATGGCTTCCGGGAATCACTTTTGTTGGGCCAAGTTCCTCATATAGATCATCTAGGTAAACATGAAATGTGCTTATGTAATTAGGCATTTTTACTCTAGGGTCCTGCATATACTCTTCTGGAAGCGAGTAAGGTTGCCAATCTGCATGAAGCTCCTGGTCGGGGCGCCCTGGTCCTGTAATCCATGAAGTCATTGCTATGACATGACAATCTGAGCCGTGCATTGCCTCCCAAACATCAATTATTTCGGGATAATCTAGATATTTTAAAAAAAAAGGATCTCGGTTGAAACAATTGTTTATATGTTTATTTAGAAATGGCGCATTTGATCCATATCTGTCTGTATTAAGCTCCCGAGTGCTGTCTTGATCAAAACTTTCGGGTATCCCTTCAAGTGCTTCCATATGTGATCTGAGCTGCTCAATCTCATCCTTTTTTATGAGTTTGGGGAAATAAACAAAGCCATCCCTATTCATGGCCTCAAGACGTTCCTCAAGGGTGTCGTAAGCTACGGGAACGATATAGTCAGTCATTATTACTCCTAAAATGCAATATGTGCGCTGAAACTTGTCTTTTTATATAGATAAAGATTATAGTCTGTGTAATCTACTCAATGTAACATTCATTCACGGATTATATAAACCTGGGGGCTATAAGTAATTATGAAAACATTAACATTTGGTTTTATTAGTGTGTTGCTATTTGCTGTACTTGCAACCGCATGTTCTAAACCTGACCCAATTATTGAAATTGTGGAAGTTGAAAAGATAGTGGAAGTTGAAAAGATAGTGGAAGTAGCTGTGGAAAAGATTGTCGAGGTTGAAAAGATAGTGGAGGTAGAAAAGATCGTCGAGATTGCAGTTACAGCTGTATCTGGTATGGCAGAAGAATCGGATGGAGTTTCAATGGACGATATCTTGGGAGACTGGGAAGGAAAAATTTTAGCTATGGGGCTTCAAATTGGTTTCAATGTCACACTTGCTATGGCTGGAGATGGCTCTGTTGCAGGTTCATTTAGTGTTCCAGTGCAAGGCATTATGGATCAGCCTTTAGGTGTGGTTACGTTTGAAGGAACCACCTTGACAATGAGTGAGCCGACTTCTGGGGTAACTTTTGTAGGAGAGTATGACTCGGGGACCATTAAAGGTAGTTTTGATAATGAAGGTATGAAGATGGGTTTTAATATGACTTATGTTGACTAGTCGGAGTTAGTAAATGTACGCAGACATAAATGGCACAAGATTATATTACTCAGTAATAGGATCAGGTACTCCAGTTTATATGCTTCATGGTGGCCTAGGTTACGACCATACATATTTTAGACCTTGGATTGATCCATGGGCGGAAAAATTCAAAGTAGTTTTTTATGATCATAGAGGCAATGGTCGCTCTGAAGCATTGTCTTCTATGAAGGATGTTACTCATGATACTTTTGTGGATGATCTTGAGGCTTTAAGAAGTTTTTTGGGTGATGAAACATTTATATTGGCAGGTAATTCTTATGGTGGAGTATTAGGTCAAGAATACGCTTTGAAATACCCCCACAGGCTCAAAGGGTTAGTTTTAATTACCACGTTACCGCAATTCGATTATCCAGAGATAGTGTCTGCTATCGTTCATTCACGCGGAACTCCCGAACAGATTGATGTGTGGACAAATGAGTTTCCATACCCAGTTAAATCGGATGAGCATTTAACTCGTATCGCGAAAACTTTGATGTCTTTATATTTTTCTGATGGTTTTGATAAACAAAAGATCAATGAAATTAGTGAAGCTGTAATTTGTAGAGCAGTTGCCTGGAATAGAGGATTTGAAGATCTTTTACCAAATTGGTCGACATTAGATCGGCTCAAAGATTTGTTGACTGATACTCTGGTGATAGGAGGGGCACACGATTGGATTACCCCTGTTGAGCAAGGTGCAAATCGCCTGCATGAAAATTTACCTAATTCAGAATTGATTATTTATGAGAAAAGTGGTCATTTCCCATTCATTGAAGAACAAAGCAAGTTTTTAAAAGAAGTAGGAGAGTGGATATCTAAGAGATGAGCTTTATGAGTGTTTGCTCTCTAAAATCTTGGCTGCCTTAACTTGATTTACTAATTTGGCATAACATTCATCTAAAGGGATATTATGTCTGATATCTGGAGCAAATCCGCAATCAGGATTTAGCCCTATCCTATCTGGACTTACATATTTAAGAGCCTCTTCTACTCGCTTAACTATATCCTCTGCAGTTGGAATTAACTCTGAACGCGGATCCAAGCAACCTAATCCTATCAATTTATCTTCTGGTAATTCTTTTAGGATTGAGACACTACCAGCTACGGGGATAGAGAATTCCATAAAAAACTGATTGACGTTAATTGATTTCAATGTTTCTATAATTGGCTCATACCCACCTTCCCAATGCCAACCTCTATTCAATGAGTTCCATCTGCACATATGCATTGCTGTTCGGGCTCCATCTATTCCATGAATCATTTCATTGATTTTGGTGGATCCTAATTTGAGGTCATATTCTCTGTCACCGTAAATAGGTTCTTTGGCCGGGTCTAACAAAACTGCCATATCTGGCTCATCGATTTGAATGATGTCGATGCCGGACTTAACTAGCTGTTGTAATTCGTAATTTAATATAGGGACTAGGTCATCAATGAACTTTTCACGAGTTGGATAAGCTTTGGTTGAATAATCAGGATCCCAAAGCCGTGCGCCCAATATATATGGTGACGGGACTGATATTTTAGTCAGTCGATTACTATTGTTGACTAAGAATTTAGCATCATTTGCTAAAAGGCCCGGACTTTTTGCACTGATAGGCTCAGTAACAATTAAACCAAATCTAATCCCAGGTCTTGGATCCTGTGTAAAACCACTACATAAGTCGTCAATAACATGGGTGTAAGCTTGTCTTCTCCATTCTCCATCAGTTACGACATCTAAACCGGCGATTTCCTGTAAAAGTACAGCATATTTTACTAGTCCATCCATGTAATTTGAGTTTAAATGTTCATTTATGCCATTTGATTCATGATTAATCAACACGTCATGTTCGTTTTTTTTGTTTTTAGTGTCTCCCTTTATAATATCTACCGATATCTCCTCCACTTGTCCTGGGGTCGATATTTTTATCGGAGCAATTTTTGAGTTCGAGGTGAAAACGTCTCTTACTGGCGCAGGCCTGGGAAAGCTACCAACCATACTAGTCTCAAAACTTTTGCTTAATTTCATAACCTTTCCTAAATAAAACTGAAAGCTTTGCTGGGATTTTCGATCAGGATTTTATTAATAATGCTGTCAGGCCAATTACGGGACTTCATTCTGGGAACTATATTTTCTAATATATGAGCGTAGCCTTTTCCGCCAAACTCCGTCATTTGAATTTTTATGAAATTATCTTGGGCTACTAATATACGATCTTCGTAACCAGCATCTATTAAGTATTCAAGCATATCTAGTCGTTCATTATCACTGGGCACTGTATATCCCGTGGCGTCTGTCGATTGTGCGGCTGACATTGATGTCCATTCGATTCCAAAAGTATCGAATTCTAAATAACATTCCGATTTAGCTAACTCAAGTATTGTTTTAAGATCAAATGTTATTGCTAGATGTCCAACTATAGTTTTGTAAGGATTTGCTCCCTCTCTCAATAAAGTTTTCATAATAGCTGCCGGAGAATCTTTATGAAAACCAGGATGTATCAATATAGGAGCGCCAGTCTCTATTTGAGCTCTTGCTGATGCTCTAAGTACTTTGGCTTCATTATCTGACATAGGGAAATGATTGCCGACCTCTCCGATTACTCCAGTTTTAATTCCTGTATCATCAACACCTGAGACAATATCGTTTACGATGCCTTCGTAAATGCTGTCTTCAGTTTTTGAATCCATATCATCTGGGTATGAAAGTGGCACATAATAACTTCCGCCCATAACGATATTTAATTCAGTTGCTCTAGATATTCTTGCTAGTGCTTTAGGGTCTCTACCTATTCCGATACTTGTTACATCAACTATAGTGTTTCCGCCCGCCAGTCGATATTTATACACTTCTTCAATTGTTTTTTTCTCATTATATAAATGAGTATTATCTTTCATTGTGGTCCAGTATTTTGTGGCATTGCGAATATTATCTTGGGATACTTGTACATCTATCATGTTTTTTGCAGTGGCTTCCTCAGGCATAATGAAATTACATTCAACATCTACAACCAGATGCTCGTGAGCCATTGTTATACCCAATTCTGTTGGATCAATTGGTCCTAACACAGTTTGAATTTTCCCTGATAATTTACTCATAATATTTACATGTCCTCACAACAATAATCTTGGTTATCAGAGCTTTGACACAAAACCTTTTACGACATTCAAAAACTTTTCTTGTTCTTCTGCGAAAATGCAATGACCGCTTTTCTCAAACATTATTAATTTTGAATTTGGTATTTCTGCATGCAGTATAGCCGAACCTTGTTCGTACGGGGTTATAAAGTCATCTGCACCGCAAAGTATTAGTGTTGGAGTGGTGATGTTAGATAATTTATCAGTCACATTATGCTCAGCATGTATGTCAACAAAGCCTCGATTATATCCATCTGCAGAAAAATGCACTTCACTACCAAACTCTTCGGCAATTGGATTATTAGGGTCATGGAAATACATATTTCCTATCGTTCCTGCTAATTCCTCTAAATCGTCATCGTCTTTAACTCGCTCAAAAAATCTATTTTCAATAGCGGAGACCTGTTCTGGGGTGCCACGTTCGCGGGCCTTTTCCAAAACCACATCTTTGTAATTCCAGGCAGGATAAGTTGTAGCTAAAATAAGGCCAGAGAGAGTGTCAGGATATCTTAATGCGTAATGAAGTGCTAGAACGCCTCCATATGAGTGTCCCATTAAAACTATTTTTTCGATTCCTAAATGTTCTCTTAATGCGTTAGCATCGTCTGCCCATGTTGAATGGTACACGTCATCTAAAGGTTTGCTGCGGTCTGAACGCCCATTACCTCTATGGTCATAAAATATCAGTTTTGAGTCTTCCGAGAGTGAGTCAATCCAAGGTCTAAAATATGTATGGTCAAATCCTAAACCTCCATGCATTATTAATAGTGGATTTCCAGAGCCTACCACCTCATAATAGAGGCTGGTTCCATTAACATCTGCTTTCATATAAATCTCCTGTTAAAACTATAAATGTGCCTTTTGTTGATACCATGATCCATTTGTAAGATCTATAAATATTGAGATTCTAATATCATTATCAATAGTTAAAGAATAATATTTTCGTGATATAGGAAAGTCATCCCACCATTCGTCACTAATTTCCCAGTAATCATTGATTTTTGTTATTTTTCTCCAATTGGTTCCTACTAAAACGCTCATTGGTTGATTATTTTGATTTTCTTTAACTGTTATGTATTTTGGCTGGTTTATATTTCGAAGTCTACTAAAGCTTGTCTTCTTTCTGGTATTCGAGACCATGGTTCTATTTCCTTAATCTTGTATATTGGTGGTTTAACTCTTAATCGTTTTGATAGTTGTAGTATGGTTTCGCGTAATTGATCCTGACTGCGAACACTTTTAAGCATGCTTTGTTGTTTTCCTGATTCATTAGATATTGCAGAGAAGGTCATGCTAATTTCTTCTATTTCTTCAGAAAGAATAGTGTTATTTAATGCTGTGTTAATTGCAAAAATAGCTTTTTTTGTGCACTTAACTGGTTCCTTGAATACGATTGTTTTTGACCATGTATGATTATTTGTCATATTAATATTTAACTTTGCCAAGCGAACATATCTATTGCTTATATAAGGATTTAAGAAAGCACGATTAACTATTGTTTCTATACCTGCCGTTAATATGCTCATTGCTGAGATTGGTCTTTCAAAAACAAGATTTTCCGTTACAGAGAATTTTTTTATATACGGCTTTAAATTTGTTTTATCTATTCCATTTGCAAGTTCCCATATAACTTTTCCTGTAATTCCAAATTGAGCTTGTAAATGGCTTGGCTTTAAAGATGCAGCTTTTCCTAGAGTATTAATACCAAGCTCATATAGTTTCTCTTTTAATGTTGAATTTATTGGCAGGAAATCGATAGATAAATCATTTAAGAATTCTTTACTGTCTTTTTTAATGTTTATAGTTTTGTTTGGTGGTGCAATTGTGGCTGCAATATGTGATGTGAATTTTTCATTTGACACCCCAATACGCACTTCTAAATCTTTTGGAATGCTTTTTAATATATGCCCTTCCAGTATTTTGTATGTTTTATACATCTTCTCTAATCCGGATAGACTCATATATATACAATTTCGATTAGATGATATTTGGTCATTAATTTCTATTAGAGGGCTTATAAGTAATAGTTGGTCAGCTACAGAGTTTAATAATTGTTTGTAGTAAATTTTGTCAGCTGAAATAAATACTGCATGAGGATGTTTATATGAGGCCTCTTTTAGTGTGAGTTTTGGGAAAAAAGTACGAGAATCTAATGAGTTTTCAATAACGGTTTTAACTTTATTTTCTTCATGAAATATAACTAATTGATTATCGTTTAACTCTATATTCTTTCTGCGTTCAGATGCTAAGGCTAGGTTAGTTATTAATATGCATGCAAACTTCATTTATTGAGAGAAACTTTTATAATAAGATTTATATTAACAGAACAAAAGTTCTATTACAAATAGTGGGAATATGACATTAATTTAGCGCTTCATATGAATTTTTTCTTAATCTGGATGATATACGACTGTATTGCATATCAAGACTTGACACGGTTCGTATAAAAACATACTATCGGGTCTATGCGCGGAGGGACTTCCAGTGCGGTGGCACGGGAATAGAGTACATAACAGTAGAATAATATGTTCTATTTGATATCTCCCAATGCATTATGTTTAATAAAGTTTACTAATGGCTGTAGTAAACATATCTTTTATGAGGAGGGAGTTGTAAATGGCAACATTGAGAAAGAGTGATTTAACGGCAAGGGTTGCTTCTAAATTAGGAGGGTCTAGAGCCCAAGGAGAGTCTGCCCTTAATGCTGTTCTTGACAGTATCCAAGAGGCCCTCGCTGCTAATAATCGTGTTGTTTTGACAGGTTTTGGGTCTTTCGAGGTTAGGCAAGTTAAAGCCAGGAGAGTTCGCCCAATTAGAGGTGGTCAGGCTGGTTCGCTAATTACGGTTCCAGCTCATAAAAGAGTTGGCTTTACTGCTGGAGCAAATCTTAGTGCTGCGGCACAGTGAATTATATAAAGATCGGTTAATTTATAAATTAATACGATTCTAAATATTAAATCAGGAATAGTAAAAGCGGACCTTAAAAATTTTTAAGGTCCGCTTTTACTTTATAAGCAATATGTATTAAGGAGTAACAAAGTGAAACCAGAATTAATAGCTGATTATGCTAATACATGTGGTGAAGGTCCACTATGGAACCCTATAGATAAAAAGCTCTATTGGGTAGATATACCAAACGGACAAGTTTATAGGTATGACCCTTCTAATAGTAAACACGAACTCTACTTTCAAGCTCCCACAGGAATAGGTGGGTTTACAATTCAGCCTGATGGATCGTTACTTTGCTTTTTGTATAACGCCGGGTTAGCCGTATTAGAAAATGGCCATTTTAGATACTTAATCGATGAGATGAAGGAAGAACAAGGGAGGAAATTTAATGATGTTATCGCAGATCCTATGGGTAGAGTATTTGCTGGAACTATAGAAAACTCCTCAGGTAAAGGGAGGCTGTATCGCCTTGATTTGGATGGCACTTTTAAACCTATTCTTGATGGTATTGGAATATCTAATGGTATGGGTTTCACTGCAGACAAAAAGAAAATGTATTATACGGATTCAAATGAATACCGAATTGATATATTCGATTACGATATAGAAACAGGTGATTTATCTAATCGTAAAACCTTTGTAAACACCCCCGAAGGTGGGTTACCTGATGGAATGACAGTTGATTCTAAGGGAAATATTTGGTCTGCTCGTTTTGGAGGTTATGGAGTATATAAATATTCTGCGTCTGGTATTTTGGAATCTAAGATAGACATTCCTATGCGCAACACGACAAGTGTGATTTTTGGAGGTGTCAACTACAATGAAATGTATATTACATCCGCTGGTGGTGAGGACAAAGCTTTGAATGGCGAGTATGCGGGTGCTTTATATCGAGTGGACATATCGGATTCCGATATAATCGGCGTTCCTGAATTTTTCTCAAAAATTGCGGTGTAAAAGCGGAATTTTAATGACCAATATATCTGACAAATCTCATATTCATTCCAGCCCGTACTTACCTGAGGTTGCTGCACAAATGACGGAAGCAGCTAGTCTATTGATCAATAATTTAAACATTGAACAAAAGTTATTGGCCTTATATCCGGAAGATCATTATGAACGTCTCTTATGGCATTATGCACCTATAAAATATCGTGGACTTCCTTTAAAAAAACTAGATGATAAACAGAAACATTTAGTTTTTGAACTAATATCGACTGGACTATCAACAAGAGGCACCGAGTTAGCTAATAAAATCACTGCATTGGAAACTGTATTAGGGCAGATTGAATCTGACAGTGATACTGTAATTTTTGAGAGAGATCCTGGGTTATATTATTTACGCATATTTGGAGCTCCTGGTTCTGATGCTTGGAGTTGGAGTTTAAATGGGCATCATCTATTTTGTGCCTTCACAATAGTTGGTGGTGGACGTATATCTGCAACTCCCAATTTTATGGGTTCTAACCCGGCCATCATTCCGAATGGATATGATGGTGCAGGTACTGGTATTTTATTAAACACGGATGAAATGGCTCGTGAATTAATGTCTTCTTTTGATAAAGCTCAGCGATCTAAAGCTTTAGTCAGCGAACTGGCACCACTGGATATTTACACTTTAAATAGTCCGTTACTTCTTGATGGGAGTGGTACTAGTTTACCTGCTGCAGGTATTCAAGTGACCTCTATGAATAAGCCGCAGAAAGACTTGTTTCTACGCTTATTAGCAGATTATGTTCAGAGATTAAGACCTGAATTATCTGACCCGGTTATGGAATCATTTAAAGAGGATGGATTCGATCGAGTTAGGTTTGCCTGGGCTGGCGGTTTTTCTGCGAAAGATGGCCGGTATTTTCGTATTCAACGCACGAGACCACATAGCCTTTTAATTGAGCAGGATAATGTTCAAAATAACGCCAATCATATTCATTCAGTGATTCGTGATGTTGATGAAGATTTTGGAGTAGATTTACTTCGAATGCATTACGAGCAATCCCATATTCACTGAGCGATTATAATTTCAAAGATTTAAGTAATAGAAACAAAACACGGACAATATTAAATGAATATAGATAAATTAGAAGTTTACTACGTTGCGATGCCGTTAATTCAGCCGTGGCGTACGGCATATGGAGCAGATTATGACATACATTCTGTTTTAACTAAAGCTTATAGTGGAGATACATATGCCTGGTCAGAGTCAACGCCATTCTATGCTCCTACATACTTAAATGAGAGTGCAGGATCAGTTTTTTATCATGTGTCTGAAATATTTGGTCCACATATAGCCGGGAAAAATTATGATTCTCCTGAAGATTTAGACAAAGAGTTATCAATTTTTAAAGGTAATAGTTTTGCTAAAGCTGCGATTGAAATATGTTATTGGACACTTCAGAGCAAAATAGAATCTGAGCCCTTGCATAAATTACTTGGAGGAGAATCAAAAGAGGTCATCGCTGGTGCGGACTTTGGTATTCTTGATTCCTTTGACGAACTGTTATTAAACATTCAAAAAGCCGTAGATAAGGGGTTTCCTAGAGTGAAGTTAAAAGCTGCTCCAGGGTGGGATTTAGACATGCTTAAAGCAGTCCGTTCAACTTTTCCTGATATTACAGTTCATATTGATTGTAATTCGGGATATACGCTGGATGATCTGCCTCTTTTTAAACAAATTGATAAGTTAAATCTTGCATTTATTGAACAACCATTACATTGGAATGACATCATAGATCATGCCAAATTAGCTCGAGAAATTGAAACACCAATATGTTTGGACGAAACTATTCATAGTGTTAAGGCGGCAGAGCAAGCATTGAGCATAGATGCGTGCAAATATATAAACATTAAACCGGGTAGGGTAGGCGGACTTTATAATGCAAAACAAATTCATGACCTAGCTGAAAATTCAGGTGTTCCGGTTTGGGTGGGTGGTATGTTAGAGAGTGCACTAGGTGGGGCCATATGCATAGAGTTGGCTACTCTCAGTAATTTCAAATATCCTGGAGATTTATTTCCATCCTCAAGATTTTATGTGCAAGATTTGTGTGATCCTCCTAACGAATTAACTGAAAGAAATACCTTTAAGCCATTTGATGACGGACTACCTGAACCCAATCCAGAACGTTTAGCTGCGCAGACAATTCGAAAAACTCAAGTAGTTCCTAAGGAATAGTATAAGATAATTAAAGAGAGTTATCTAAGGAATATTCCAGAATATGTCTGATAAGAACACAGGAAGTAAGCAGGCACTGTCTGCATTAAAAAGTTACAAAATAGATTATGAAATCATCACAATTAATCCTGAATATGCTGATACAGCAGAATTCTGTGATAAATATGACTATGATTTAGAAAAGAGTGGTAACACTATTATTGTTGCCTCCAAACGGGGACCAAAAAAATATGTAGCTTGCTTGGTTCAGGCGAATACTCGACTAGATGTAAATAAGGTCGTCACCAGGTTAATGGATGTAAAACGTGCATCATTCGCTTCAGCAGATGAGACAACACAAATCACGGGCATGCTTATTGGAGGAGTAACCCCTTTTGGTTTACCTGATGATATGCCGATATATGTTGACGAAAACATAAAAGGATTAGACTTTATAATTCTAGGTTCCGGTGATCGTTCATCAAAATTTAAACTCGCAGGGTCCGAATTGTCTAAGATTCCAAATATTGAGTTTATTTCCGGTTTATCAGCTATAAAGCAAAGTTAATATTTAAAACTAATGAATGTGCAAAAAGACAAGATTAATTTATCTGGTATGCGCCCCACTTGGGCTGAAATCAATTTGGATGCGCTTCGTTTTAATTTAAATTCAATTACGAGCCATTTGCCAGATGGAGTAAAGATGATGGCAGTCGTCAAAGCAGACGCATATGGTCATGGTGCTAAACAAATAGCTCGATGTCTACAATTGGAAGGTGTTGAGGATTTTGGAGTAGCCATAGCTGAAGAAGGACAGACACTACGGGAAATTGGGGTTGAGGGTCGTATTCTTGTATTTGGCGGTTGTTATCCAGGTCAGGAAGATTTATTTTTCAATAACTCTCTTATACCGACAGTTTATGATTTACAAACATTAAAAAATTTATCTACTCTAGCTCAGCTTAAAGGCAAACAATTTCCATACCACTTAAAAGTTGATACAGGCATGGGAAGACTTGGCATAGGGCCAGACGACATACGGATGTTCTTACAAAAGGCAGAAACATACGAGGGTATGAAATTGAAAGGAGTCTTTTCTCACCTGTCTTCTGCTGATGAATCGGATTTAACCTATACACGAAAACAAGTTTCAATGTTCGAAAAAGTCATAGCTGAGAGTGAATTGTTAAATAATGGCTCTGTTGTTAGGCATGTAGCAAATAGCGCGGGAGCACTGCTGCATAAAGGACATTGGTTTGATATGGTGCGGGCTGGTTTATCTTTGTACGGGGTAAATCCTGGCAATGTTAAATCACCTGTAGATCTTCAGCCAGTAATGTCATTTAAAAGTAGAGTAGGTTTCATAAAACAGGTTCCTGCAAATACAGCTCTTGGTTACAACCGAACCTTTAAAACTAAAAAGACCTCAATTATTGCCACGTTGCCAGTTGGTTATGCTGATGGATTGAATAGGTTGTTGTCAAATAGAGGTCAGGTAATAATAAATGGCAATTACGCTCCCATAGTGGGCTCAGTTGCAATGGATAGTATATTGGTTGATATATCTTCGGTTCCATCAGTGAAATCAGGCGATGACGTAGTTTTGATAGGGAAACAAGGAAATCTGGAAATTTCAGCTTGGGATGTGGCTAACTGGAGTTCAACTATTCCCTATGAAGTTCTTTGTGGAATAACTGCTAGGGTGCCTAGGTTTTATAGATAAATTCGAATGTAACTTTTTGTTTCTAGCGTTTGTTTTTCGTGCCAGTCAGTTCAATCTTGACTCCGTATAAACAAAACAGAGCTATTATTGTTGAAATTAGAAGAAATGCAACTCCAATTGTTTGCCCCCAACCAAAAGTAACCACTAATAACCCCCATACAAATGGCCCCACTACTGTTGACAGTCGGCCAGTGACGCTCATCAATCCAAAAAATTTACCTATGTCACCTTCTGATTTACCACCATTTTCAATTGTTATATATGTAAGTAATGGGCGATCCGTAGACCAGATGCCAGCAGTGAATATTCCACTTGTTATACCGATTACCCACCAAATATTAGGTGATAGACCTAATACAGGTATTGCTATAGTTGCAAGTATATTTAACACCCAACCCAATAAAACTACATTCATACATTTAATTGGCCCTATTTTGTCGTTTAGTTTGCCCCAAAGAGGTGCAAACGGTATTGCAACCGATATTCCTACTATTAAAACTAACATCGCTTCGGTCGTAGTAAGTCCCACAGTGTCTGTTGCAAAAAGTATTGCTATTACTGATGCTGTTTGTATTGCTAAGTAGTACCAGAAACGTCCTGAGAAAAACATTAACAGGCCTGGGATTTTACCGGCTTCAATCGCTGTAGTCATAAGATCTTTAAATGCGTAGTTTATAATGCTGCCTAAACTGATATTTTCAACAACTTTAGGTTTTTCCTTTAGTAGTAACAACAGTGGTAATGCTGTAATTAGCATAATTACTCCAGTCATCCTGAAGCCAAACACATACCCCTTGCCTAGTCCCCAAGTGTCATCGATTATGAATACAGCCAGAAGTATTGTGGTTAACGCTCCTATGTATCCTACTCCCACCCCGACTGCCGTAATAAATCCACGATTATTTTTATTGCTGACTTCTGGAATTAGTGAGTTATAAATAACAACTGCTGTGTGTAAGGCAATTAATCCGATTGCATACAGGATCAAAGAAGATGAGATGGTATTAAATGTACCAATTAGGAAAGATGTGCCAATACCAATCAAAGAAAACGCCGTCAAAAGTGGCATTCTTTTCTTTGCATTGTCAGATAGAGCTCCAAATATTGGCCCTAGGATTGCATTGATTAACATGGCTACTGCCCAAGTGTATGTAACTGTAGCATCATTACCGCCCATGTCATCTCTTATCCATAGTGGGAATAATACGCCTATAGTGCTGGTGAAAAATGCAGTGGTAGAGAAATCATATAGCCACCAAGAGAAAACAGCAGACCTATTAGGTTTATCTAAAATTTTATTTGCCATATCAGCTTTTTATTTTACGAAATGCTTTGGCACATGTTACCGACTCGAATCAATTTGAGTCTTGTGTGGATACCTTGCAATCCGATGCACTCACACAATATATTTCAAAGTTCATTGAGTCAACTAGCGTAATCTATTTATTTGCTTTCAAGTATTGGAGTTTCAGTGTCCGCAGTGTCGTTAGTGAATCTAATAAAAAACCCTGCAGGTAGCAATAGAATGCCAAATTGTGCTGCAATAATCATTGCAAGCCCTAAATCACCAAATGTTTCTTCAAGTAAGCCAGTAATTATTGGTCCAATAAAAAGCCCCAATCCAAAAGAAGCCATAACAGCTGCCACAGCTACCGGGATGCGGTTAACTGTCACTCCTTTTAACTTAAATGCTTCTGTGTAAAGGATAGGGAAGTATGCGCCAGATATACCTGTGAAAACAACTAGAATAATTAATAATGCTCGACTGTCCGTAAGAGTAATTAAAGTGTAGCTGACTACCATCACAACAATAAGGACGATCATAACAAGGTTTGCATAGGACATTTTCCCAAAAAACTTAGACATGATAAGTCCAAGAATTCCGCCGGTTATAAAATTAATGGCTAAAATTACCCCACTCCATCCAAGTGATATCCCTTTATCTCCAGCTAATGTTGGGAAAAAAGTGTTGAATGATGAAAACACAACTGCAGCTGAAGCAAATCCGATGCAAGTTAACACAAGGTCTTTATGTAGTAGTACTTTTGTTAGTGGAGTAGCCGGAGAAAAATCACCCCTAGCTTCGCTGGCTTTTGCCTTGTCAACTGATTCACTGTTTTGTCTACCTAACAACACCCAAATTATAGCTATGACCCCATATGCAGCTCCTGAAAAATAAAGTAATAGGCGCCAGTCGTTAAGAGCATCTAATAAGATTGGTGTTACTAAAACGCCAATTGCCATTAAGAATCCAAAAAGAGCGTTTTGGATAGCATTAACAAATAATATTTTATTCATTGGGAACCATTGATAAATGAGCTTAGCTCCCGGTGGCTCCATTGTGACAAGAGCTATACCGAAAGCAAACCTTCCAAGTAGTAAGACGGCGAAACTAGGAGACCAACCTTGTAAAACGAGCAGTAAAGCACCCAGTACTATCGTCGATGTTATTACCGCTACCGGGTTAAATCTTGAAGTCCACCAAGCCATTGGAATTGCCAGAATGGCCTGTCCTAAAAATGCCGAGGAGCCTAGTATACCCTGCATACTAGGAGATAAATTTAATTCTTCAGCAATCGATGGTAATAATAATCCAAGCGTAAATACCATAATGAATCCAAACATAGTGGCTATAAGCCAAAGACTAATGACTATCCAGGCTTGAGGTTGGATTTTATTGTTCATATTAAATAATTCAGGTTTGAGAACTTATCTGGAGATAGTGATACTCAATGTACTCTAAGCTTTCATTATGAAATGCCCAGGAAGGGACTCGAACCCCCACTCCCTTGCGGGAAGCAGATTTTAAGTCTGCCGCGTCTACCATTCCGCCACCTGGGCACATAAAGTTTTATGGAGCTTACTTATAATATACTGGCTTATCCAAGATTATTAAAGCTTCTATTTCCTGTTTAAATTTGAGCGATTTTAATTATTCTGTCCCCTGATCTAGATTGATCGCCATCTGGAATGACATTTCCAATATATATATTGCCTTTTGAGTCGACCGCACAGCCATGTGGTTTTCGGAAAATGCCTGATGCGGCTGTTTTAATACTGCCATCAGCATTACCCCATTTAGATAAAAACTTACCTTCATTGTTGATAATTGATATTCGGCCAGCATGTTCTGTTATAACAAAATCACCGTCGGGAGTTTCATGTATTTTACTTGGCATCAATAAACCGCTGTATATACCTAAAAATTTTCCGGTCAGATCAAAAATTTGTATTCTGTTATTCATTCGATCGCAAACTAATATTCGATTTTCAGAATCTATAAATAGGCCATGTATTAAATGAAATTCACCAGGTTTATTCTTACCCGGTAAACCCCAGCTTTTAATCAGCTTTCCATCTATTGAAAAGCGATGTATCTGACAGTTTGCATAACCATCTGATACATATATATCTCCATTTTGTGCAATTCTAACTCCACTTGGAACATTGAAAGGTCCGCCTGCATGGCTAACAGGGTTTTCCCAATTAGTATCACGCCCAACCTGAAGGCTGTATCCCGTTTCTGAAGGACATCCAGATTCTCCTAGAGACATTATTAAATCGCCATTAATGGTGTACTTTAAAATCTGATGAGCATTTCGGTTTACTAGATACACGTTGCCAGAGGAGTCAAAATCGATACCGTGGATATTTTCGTACTTGTGAGGCCAGATATTTAGTAGGTTTCCGTCGCTGTCAAAAATTAGTAATTGATTCGTAGGTATATTAAATACCCAAACATTGTCTTTAGCATCTACAGCTATTGCTGCACTTTCTTTAAAGGATTGTTTTTCTGGCGGTATACCCCAATCAGTGATCAGCTCGTATGAATGTGCTGTAGATCTGAGTATTTGCACGTGTTACAGTCCTTGGTTTTTAACCCAATAACCCCCTGTTGGAGTACGTTTAGTCACTGGTTTATTTGTCGTATTACGGAAATCTTCTACTCGATCTTCTGGTGCAAATCCAAGCACCTCTTTAAAGTGTTCAATATCTCGGTATCCCCACTTGTTATCAGATGTAACCAAAAATGTTTCAAATAACATTTCATCCGGGGCGTTCATTGCTAGCAGTATTGATTGCACAACATCACGATGGCTTAAATATATAGAGTAGTCCTGATCTTCCTCGGGTACTCCAGATGGTCTAACAGTGCCGATTCTCAAATTTATTATTGGTAATTTGTATACGTCAGAAAAATGTCTGGCCAGACCCTCGCCTGCCATCTTTGAAACACCGTACAACCCATATGGATGAAAATCATTATGAGTTATCATCTTCCAAGGATTAGGAACGTTTTCGTAATTGCCATCTTCCAGGTCTTTGTATATACCTTTGCCTATTACAACGCCTTTTATAGTAGCTCCACTACTGGCATTAACAACTCTTTTTACTCCAGCAAGTCTCGAAGCTTCGAAAACGTTGTATGTCCCGTTAACATTGACTGCCATCAGTTGTTGCCAGTCTGCATTTACCAGTACGGCAGCCAAGTGAATAACAATATCTTGTCCAACAAACGCGTCTTTTATTGCGCTCAAATCAGAAATGTCTGCTTGGATTGTTTTTACGCCCTCAATATTAGTCCGGTTTAAGGCGGTCAGCTCATATGAGCCAAGTTCTCCCAGTTTTTCTTTTACTAGCTCACCAATTAAGCCGCTCATACCAGTAATTAGAACTTTAGTTACCATGGTTCATCCTAGAATGTTAACAACGCTCTTCCAGCTATTTTCCCATGCTCTAGATCATCGATAGCTGTTTGAGCATCTTCTATTGCATAACTTGTTGTTACTAATTTATCGAGAGGAAATAGACCTTCCTCAGAGAGTCTTAAATACATTGGGAAATCGATATCAGGGATGGACGCGCCATGACTTCCTCTGTATTGTC
>TARA_B100000686_G_scaffold346158_1_pt1 | contig 83439 bp, 76 predicted proteins | sample TARA_B100000686 | Tara Oceans TARA_B100000686 (sample SAMEA2622733) | marine metagenome | biome: marine biome (ENVO:00000447); feature: marine epipelagic mixed layer (ENVO:xxxxxxxxx); material: "saline water (ENVO:00002010), including plankton (ENVO:xxxxxxxx)" | depth 150 m
AGGTGAGAGTAATAGATCATACTTCTCAAAGAATCTAGTAGTACGTGCATAGATCTTACTGCGCTCTTTCATTGCTTGAATAATTTGATCTCCATTCAATTTCAAACCTTTTTCTATGTTCCATATAACCTCTGGTTTCAAAAAATCCCGATGTGATTCAAGCAATGGGCCCAGTGAAGCGGCAAAGTTTAAAGCTCTGAGTGTTTGGAAAACATCTTGTAGTCCAGAAAAATCAGGATGAGCTTCTTCTACTACAACATCCATGTCGGTGAATAGTTGGGCTGCTCTTTCGCATCGTAACGCGATTTCCGGGTCCACTGGGGAAACACCAAGATTCTTCGAAAATGCTATCCTTCGTGGAGTCTGTCGCGCGTCAGCCGCTGTCTCAAAAGATTCCAATGGAGTTGGCAGTGAGATTGGGTCTCGAACATCGTGACCAACCATAGCATCGAAGAGCATTGCTAAATCACCAATGTTTCTCGCCATAGGTCCTTCGACTGATAAACGATCAAAAGCTAGATCACCAGGATTTGCTGGGACCCGGCCAACGCTTGGTCGAAGACCTACTATACCGCAAAAACTAGCCGGGCTACGCAGGGAACCTCCCAAATCAGATCCAGTCGCGAGCCACGCCATGCCTGTTGCTAAGGCAACGGCTGATCCCCCAGATGAGCCGGCTGCTGATCGGTTAGTGTTCCATGGGTTTCTGGTAATTCCAAAAACCTCATTAAAAGTGTTGGCCCCGGCACCAAATTCCGGTGTATTTGATTTAGCATAAATGATTGCTCCTTGTTGTTCTAGTCTTTCTACCAAGAGATCTGATTTAAGCGATATATTATTCTCATAAATCTTGGAACCCCAGGTAGTGCGGACTCCAGAGACTTCCATCAGATCTTTGATAGCAACAGGCAGACCGCCCAAGGTTGTGGTCGATATGTCTTGTTTCTTGGCTGCTTCAAAGGCCCTATCAAAACACAGTGTTGGTAATGCGTTCACAGTTGGGTCGATAGCGGAGATACGCTCAGCCAAACATTCGAGCAACTCCAATGGGGAAATGGAACCGTTTTTTAGCATCAAACGGATTTCGCGCGCAGTAAGTCGAATGAGATCAGATACCATACTAGTAATCAAGAAAGCTTTAGGTTAACTTCACCTAGATCCATGTAGTCTGCTATTAAATTGTCGCCTGATACCGCATCATAAATGTCCGTCATGACACCTGTGCTTATAATATCGCCACCTTTCAGAGCCAGCCCTTTTTGATTTAACTGAGTCGCAAGCCAAGCAGTTACGCCAAATACTCCTCCATCTACATTTTTAATGTGACCCCATCGCACAATCTTTTCCTCTAGACATAATTCCACTCGAGCGCCAGAAATAGTTCTTTCGTCCCAACTGGTAATTGATTGACCCAAAATAAGTTTTCGATGTACGCCATTATCCGAGATTGCCGCTAGGATACCCATTTTTGGCCATGTAGAAAAGCGACTTTCTACAATCTCAATCGCTGGCATCACTTCCTCGACTAGATCTACGACTTGCTTAGCAGTCCATGGTGTATCTTTTTGCATGTCCTTTCCTATCCGAACAGCTATTTCAGGTTCAATACCTACCATATGTAACTCAGAGCAATCTATTGTCGCAGGACTGCTAAAGATCTCCTTGGTGAAACATCGTCCATAAAAAGGCGTTTCTACACCAAGCATCTCACGAGCTGTTTTATTAGTGCAACCCACTTTGTATCCTATAGGCTCACCAAATTTTTGGCGTAGCTGACTAACCAGGTTTTCTTGTACTGAATACGCCTCATATATCGTTTTAGGCGCAATAGACACTGGTATACCACTTAATCGCTTTCCAGGCGCACGTGCATTAAATAGCGATTCAGATAGAACTGTCGGATTGAACATCTATATCGGCTCTGTTTCTAGAAAGATTCATTTTAAGTTAGAAAATGCTAGTGGTAGTGAAGGACGTGATCTTATTACCGGCCATAGTTTGGTAAACTTCCTAAATCATAACAGCATTTAGCGTTAGTCTATAATTGTTTCTTACACCATACCGAAGAAATAGGCATTATCGGATTCCTAGTAGAAGGCTGTGAAAGTTGGGAGCATTGCTAAAAAAATATTGTACTTCGCATATATAATTACTAAAAAAATTCTGACGCTATCCATTTTGAGTTTGAACCAAGGAGAACAAAACAGTGAATACCATTGTTAATTCGTGGAACGACTTTGACCCGCTACTCCATGTGATCGTTGGTCGCGCTGATTTCACATGTATTCCGCCGACAGAGCCAGCTACCGAGGCTAAAATTCCAGAGGATAGTGATATGCGTGGAATGTGGGGGCCACGACCATTAGAGACCATTGAAAAAGCAAACGCTCAATTGGACCAACTAGCAAAAATCTTGGAAGCAAGAGGTATACAAGTAGATAGACCCACACCAATACAATGGAATCAGTCGGTGATCACCCCTGATTTTTCTACTCAGACGATGTTTGGCTGTATGCCTCCGCGCGACGTTCTTTTGACGGTTGGAAAAGAAATTCTCTCGGCGCCCATGTCATTCAGATGTCGATTCTGGGAATATCTAGCTTACCAACCTCTAATGCAAAAGTATTTTGATGAAGACCCCGATTTTCGATGGGAGCAGGCACCCCGTCCTCGCTTAACGACTTCGTCATATCAGGCGAATTATTTTGATGAGATAACCATCGAGGAAAGGTTAGAAAGGACTGCAGCTTTAGATTTTGTTACTACAGAGGAAGAACCTTTGTTCGACGCAGCCGATGTGCTCAGATTTGGAAAAGATTTATTCTGTCAGCATGGATTGACAACCAATAGGAGAGGTATGGAGTGGTTACAACGTCATTTTCCCGAACACCGGGTTCATTCTGTTAATTTTCCAGGTGATCCATATCCAATTCACATTGACGCTACTTTTGTTCCATTAAAGCCAGGTTTAATCATTAATAATCCAAATCGTCGATTGCCAGACCAACAGAAAAAGATATTCTCAGAAAATGATTGGGAAATAATAGATGCAGCCAAACCAGCTCATAATCAACCGCCACCACTATGTTATTCGAGTGTTTGGCTATCGATGAATATCTTAATTTTAGATCATGACACAGTAGTAGTAGAAGAAAGCGAAATCTACCAAATGGAGCAATTAGATCAGTTAGGTTTCAATGTAATACCATTAGCATTTAGAGATGCATATCCTTTTGGTGGAGGATTGCATTGTGCTACTGGTGATGTTTTTCGAAAGGGTAATTGCGATGACTATTTTCCTTTACAAGTAACAGGTACTAGAATTCGTTAATGTGAAAAATAAAAAATAGGCTAGTTGAAGTAAAGGAACTAAATTTAAAACCACTGCTTATTAGAAGTTAAGTGAAGTTAGTTTGTTCAGGATTACTCCTCTTTTATTGGTTGTTGTTTCATTAAGAGTATTGACCTCCCGGCCACGGCGGATAGTACAAGTAGACCACCAACTAGAGCTGTAATCGTGGGTTGTTCTTTGAACACCCACCACACCCAGATAGGTCCAAGGGTAAATTCAATTAGCGTTATAAGCATAATTTCTGCACCAGTAACATAACGTGATGCAATTACAAAGAGGAAATGAACAGCCGTTACTACTACACCCCCCCAAAAGAAACAAAGTGTGTAATCGTAAGATGAAAGACTATAATCAAAATTTGCACCAAGAAGTCCGACAACCATTCCGACGAATGCACCGAGAGCACTAGCAGGTAACATGTTTCGCTCTTTTCCATATCGCAAGCAAATAACAAAAAGAGAAAAAAAGAGTGCGCACACGATGGCAATTAATATTCCTAGTGGTGAGTCACTCGCAAGGCCGTCTGAAACCATTATGGAAATGCCAATCATTGCGACGATAATTGCTAATATTGTGCTTCGGGAAATATTTTCACCAAGAATAAAACGTGCGAGTACAGCAGTTATTAACGGGCAAGCGCTGAGGGTGAAAAGGGCATTAGCTACGGTTGTGTGGCTAATTGCTAGAATAACAGTGGTATTCGCTCCACCCAAAAATAATCCGGCAAGAATGCCGATCCAACCCATTTGTCGAAAAATTAGAAAAATTTGTCTTCGGTAAACCATACAAAGGACGCCTAGCATAGCTGGGAAAAAGAAAAGATTTCGTCCAAATACGATTTGCCATTCGTTAGCGCTTTCAAAACTGCGAACCATCAAACCATTGATCGATACCATGAAAGAACTAAGAGCAATGATTGGGACTGCAAATCGCTGAGTAAATTTTTTATTCATGAAAATCCGGTGCTAACTTTTTCGGTTCTCAATTATCAGGGTTATAGACATCCATGAGAGTGCTGCAAGTATTAAGATCCCCCCTATAAGTGTTTGAATTGAAGGACTTTCATTAATTATTAACCATACCCAGAGCGGACCTAATATCGCTTCGAGCAGCAGTATGAGTCCAACTTCTGGTGCCGGCAAATAGCGTGGTCCTAGAGTAATCAAGGCGCTAGAAATTGGTAGAATGCCGATTCCAAGGATGGCAACAAAAATCCATTCAACGGAGCTTATAGTTTCCGGTGTAGTAAAAAACCAAGCGACAGCGGCCGTAAAGAGATTACCCCATGCCACTGCATGAATCATTTCTGTACTACGATATTTTCGAAGCAATACAAAGTTGAGGGCAAGCATGAGTGCGCACACTAATGCGGAGATGTCACCCAGTAATGTCCCACCACCTACGCTTTGAGAAAAGATCAGTAGTAGCCCGAAAAATACAGCAATAGTGGTTAGCCAGGTACGATTTGCGACATTTTCTCTCAGCAATAGTAAACTGAGAAGGGCTCCCAATAGTGGAGATATGCTCAATATTACGAGCGTGTTAGCTACCGTTGTTTCTGAAATAGCAAAAATGAAGAGAAAGTGGGAACTCGCGTTGACCACAATTATTTGTATCTCTCCGGCTCTCAGACGAATTAATTTTTGTCGTCGATTCGATTTGGTCAAAGTTCCTGCTATAGCCATCATTACAATCCCACACAGCAGTCCTCTCCAAAAAAGCATGGTCCAAATGTCTGTTTGAATTAGACGGATGAGTAGTGCGTCCGGGCTGAGTATGAGAATACCGACACATGTCAGCATTGCTCCTTTTAGATGACTATGAATAATCATCGCTTGGTTGTAGTCTCCTAAAAACAACTAGCAAGGCTAGTTCTAGTATGAAAAAATCGACTAACTTTTTTGTTAGAAATAGTGAGGAGTATATACGGTTGTTGGTTGCCAACTCTGCTTGGCATTTAACCAAAAGTCACTAGCTGTTTTGATACTTTCGTCCGGTTTTTTTTGGCCTAAGAAGTTCCAAGCAGCTAATAGAAGGTCGCACATATTCTCGGTAAATATATCATCAACCCCGTTGCTCTTGCTTAGTTTTTTCCCAAAAGAATCAACTACAAGTGGAATATGCCCATAGGTAGGATGTGAATAGTCTAGCAATTCTTGGAGGAAAAGTTGCCTCGGTGTAGAGCTTAATAAATCAGCGCCCCGCAAAACATGTGTGATATTGTCCAGATGATCATCAATAACGACCGCTAATTGGTAAGCTGTTAAACCATCAGCTCGCTGAATTACAAAATCTCCTACTGATTTAGAGACATTTTGACTAATCGGGCCCGCAAAACGATCCTCGAAAATAATTCTTTTATCTTCAACGCGCACACGAACTGATTTGGGTTCTTTTCCTGCACCTAGCCCATTTGCACAGGTTCCTGGATAGATCATTTTTTTGTTAAAAAATGAAGGTGTAGCCGATCCGATTTCTTTTCTGGAGCAACCACAGGGAAATGCGAGGTTTTTGTTAAGTAAAAGTTTTACAGTAGATGCGTAGATTTCTTTTCGCTCTGTTTGGTAAGTAGGTTTTCCAGACCATTCAAAACCAAATTTATCTAGAATCATTAAAATTGAATCAATAAATTTTGGCCTTGCCCTACCCTCATCTATGTCGTCGATTCTCAACAACCACTCGCCATTGTGATAAATCGCATCAGAATAACTTGCAACAGCAGTAACGAGTGATCCAAAATGGAGTTTGCCGGATGACGTGGGTGCGAACCGACCTCGATAGAAGCCGGGTTTGTTTAATGTCTTTGCAGTGGTAATCTGGGGGTAGCTGAGGGGCATACTCTTAACTCAATGAAGGACATCTGTTAGTTTTGTTGGAATTAGTTTAACTGAGGAATATATTTTTATGCGTAATCAATTTACACCAAATTTTGAGGATTTGCCGAGTGTGGTACCTTTATTTCCAATAAGGGATGCGGTAGTTTTGCCAAATGCTCAATTACCTTTGAATATTTTTGAGCCTCGCTATCTTGAAATGGTTCTTGATGCTATATCTGCTAACCGTTTGATCGGGATGATTCAGCCCCTAGATGGTGAAACAGATGAGCTTTATAAAACCGGCTGTCTGGGCCGAATTGTTAGTTTCAGTGAAACTCGGGATAATCGAATTCTTCTTCTTCTGAGTGGCGTCAGTAGATTTGATGTTTTGCGTGAGGTTGATTTTCAAACTAGTTATCGTAAAGCAGAGGTCTCATTTGATCGTTTCATTCTTGATTTAATTGATGACAGTATTGAGTATGATCGTCAGCAATTGGTTTTGCTTGCAAAGAGTTATCTAAATCATAAAAGACTTAAGGTCGAATGGAGTACGATGGATGAGTTGAGTTTTGTTGAGTTTGTTGATACTCTTGGTTCGAGCCTTCCTTTTTCCTCAAGAGATAAACAAGGCATAATTGAGACCATAAGAATTCAAAATAGATGCGAACTGATAGCAGCATTATGTGAATTTACTGCAGATTATGCTATCGATGGTGAAGAGCGAACTCATTGAGACATAAAGATCTATAACTATAAAAATTAGGTTTTTATATTTAAGACACTGGAAAGTTGTCTGGCCTAACTAAATACCATAGGCCTGTTTTAATAGGGTTATAGGATGTTTTGGAGCAGGGTTGTTTTCTAGGCCGTTTTGGAATTGCTGAGCCGCAATTGGGCAATCACTTCCATAGTGATCAGCTTCCGCACGTTCAATTTGAGTTAATACTGGCCGTGCTATTTTCATAGATAATACATGTGTTTCTTTTCTTACTGCGTATGTGCCATCATGACCGGAGCATCTTTCAATAGGAACGACGTTTGTGTCAGGTATCAGACGAAGGATATCTCGGGTTCGAGGGCCAAAATTTTGCACCCTTTGATGACAGGCAGCATGATAAGCGATCGTACCTAAAGAATTCTTAAAATCAGTTTTGAGAAGCCCATCACGGTGCCTCAAATACAAGTACTCGAATGGATCAAACCAGTAATTTTTTAATCGCCTTAAATTCTCATCATTGGGAAAGAGAAGGGGTAGTTCTTGCTTAAACATTAAGACGCAACTGGGAACAGTTGCGATAATATCCCAACCGTCACCTATTAGTGGAACTAACTGGGTTCGATTGTATTCGTATGCACTCTCGACTTTTTTTAGATCACCCAGTTCGAGCTTCGGCATTGCACAGCAACGTTCTTTTGGTACTAACTTTACCGGAATCTCGTTATGTTCCAGTATGGTCACAAGATCCTTTACGAGTTCAGGTTGATTAAAATTGCCGTAACAAGTAACAAATATAGCGACCTTGCCGTTAGTAGTCTCGGTATTTATTGGGCTCGTTTCAAGTGCTTTGTGATGTTTCATGCGACGCCGAAAAGTTCGGGAATGATATTTCGGTAAAAGCGCATCTTTATGAATGCCAAAAAATTTCTCCCCTATATTTCGGAGTGTCTTAGATTTAGCAGATTTATTTACGGCATTAACTACAATGGGAATTCCTGCCAATCGACCGGTCATATCAGTTTTAGTTAAAACTTTATCTCTGGCGGAGGCTCCCTTACTTTCAAATCGAGCTGCTTTTGCGCGCAACATGAGATGAGGAAAATCGACATTCCATTCATGTGGTGGGACGTAAGGACATTTTGTCATGTAACACAAGTCACAGAGGTAACAATGATCAACAACTTTCCAGTAGTCTGACGGTTTGACACCATCAATTTCTAAAGTTTCTGATTCATCTATCAGATCGAAAAGTGTTGGGAAAGCTTGGCATAAGCTAACGCAACGACGACAACCATGACAAATATCAAAAACTCTTTCTAGTTCATAGAAAAGCTTTGCCTCATTAATAAAATCCTTATCTTGCCAATTAATAGGATTTCGTGTTGGTGCTTGGATACCACCTTCTGATATTTTAGGCATGGTTTATTTGTATGAGGTGTTGAGGCTAAATCACGGATAGCGCGAGCCAGAAATTAGATTTTTGGACAAAAAATTCGTGAATAACGCGGTTAAAAATAGTTATCATGCTATTCGTCACGATTCTCAAATTACAAAAAACCAAGGAGTTGCGTTAAATTAGCCATTCTTCAATTATTTTTTATCATTAACAGCTCATTTACGTTTGCAGTTGCGATTTTGTTTGGAATCGTGGAACATTTGGATTATGAATACCAAACCTCTGCATGGCAAGAAAAACCCAATCGACAACGACATTATTGATCCAGATGGCTATAGGAAAAACGTGGGCATTGTATTATGTAATGCTAGAGGGGAAGTGCTTTGGGCTAGGCGTTCTCGACACGACGGTTGGCAGTTTCCACAAGGTGGAATTGAGTACGATGAAACTGCTCAGCAGGCAGCCTATCGTGAACTTTATGAGGAGATTGGCCTTCGTCATGATCAGGTTAACCTAATTGGTGTAACCGAGAACTGGCTTCATTATGATCTTCCAACGGAATTTCGAAGACTTGATGGCAAGCACTTTCGCGGTCAAAAGCAGTTGTGGTTTCTATTTGAGATGCTTGCCGAAGACTCAGATATTTGTCTCACCAAAGCTGAAAATCCTGAATTCGATTCATGGCGATGGGTCGATTATTGGTTACCAATTACGGAAATAATCGATTTCAAGAAACATGTATATACGCATGTTTTAACAGAGCTTAGACCTCTCATGTTAAGTTTTTTTGATAAAAAGAATCCGTAAATATCTTAGCAATTAGAATTAATTGATCATATTTGCTTGATTTGATTAATCAACTTAGTGGTTGAGTGCGGATAGTTGTGTTGCAGTGAATGAACTTGGCCACCATTTTCAATAACCAATTTAGCCCCAACTATTTTTTCTACAGGCCAATCACCTCCTTTCACTAGTTGTTCAGGCGCTAATAACTGTATTATATCTAATGGGGTATCTTCGTGAAATGGCACTATCCAATCGACACATTCTAGACCGGCCAACACTTCCATCCTATCACGTAAGCAATTTATAGGGCGATTTTCTCCTTTATTTAAACGACGCACGGAGCCATCGTCATTTACTCCCACTATTAGACAACTACCGAAAGTTGCTGAGCGTGTCAAATAATCTACATGGCCACGATGCAGGATGTCAAAACAGCCATTTGTGAAAACCATAGGGCGAGGGAAGCTGTGCAACCGTTGTGCGAGATTCTTTCGGTCTTTGATTATTTTATCAGTGAAAACCAATGTTTTGCCTAGCTAGTTTTTTTAGAGGTATTGAAACACTTTTACTACTCTGACAACCCCTGAAACACTGCTCGCAAGATCGGCTGCAATTTCAGATTCTTTTCTTGTAACTGTTCCAAGAAGATAAACATTGGCTCTTTCCGTCACCACTTTTATTTTATGCCCGTTAAGATACTCTGAATCGAGTAGTGAGGCTCGGACTTGGGTTGTTAGTAATGCATCATTTACACGACTATTGAGGTTACTTTTTCCGGCAAGCTCAATTCGATTAATAACTTGTCGAGATGCGGAAAATGAATTTGCCAAGTCGATTATCCTTGCAATTTGGGTTTCTACTGGCGCTTCGCCGGTCAAAAGAACAATACCGTTGAATACAGTCACGTTGATATGTTTTGTATCCCCATATTTAGTTGTAAGTGTTTTATCTTTATTTATTGCCCGGGTAATTGCGCGATCCAATTGTTGATCATTCCAGTACTCTTTTCCTGTACGGCTGTGACTTTGTAGCAAGACATATCCTATTCCGGCTCCAGAAGCTACAACAATCGGAGCTGACAAAGATGAACATCCTGAGATAAAAGGTATGATTATAGAAATAGCCAGAAAAGGCACCAGTCGACGTCGGGTCCAATAGAGAAGATTTATCACGACAATTCGTCCATAGTTTGTAATTCAACCAACTTACAAATACAGTGAATAATTATACTGTGAGCTTCTTGGATATGCGCAACAATTTGGGACGGTACACGCAGTTCTAGCCCCTTTGTCTCGGAAATTATCTTTCCTAGTTGTCCACCATCTTTTCCAGTCAAACCGACAATAAAAATATTATTCTCGGCGGCCGTCTCGGCGGCGAGAATAATATTTTTAGACTTCCCTGAGGTAGAAATTACTATCAGCATGTCGCCGGTGTTCCCGAGCCCATCTATCTGCCTCGAAAAAATCTGGCTAAAATCATAATCATTTCCGGTGGCTGTTATGAGAGATCCATCAGAGGACAAAGCGATCGCAGCTAATGCTTTCCGCTGGTATTCATACTTGCACATAAGTTCTGACGCAAGATGTTGTGCATCACTTGCAGATCCCCCGTTTCCACAAGTGAGAATTTTTCCTCCATGTTTTAGGGTTCTCTGTATAATTGAAGCAGTTTCTGCTATCTGCTTGCCAAGCGACTTTCCAGTAGCAATTGTCGTTGCTGTGCTTGTTGCAAAATGGTCATATACTAAATTTATGGCAGTCATCTAAAATTTCTCGCTAATCAAAGGTGCGCTTCTATATCTAATTTAGGTGGTGTTGGCAGTGAACCTAATCGCAAATGTCTCGGTATTGCATTTTCCATTTTGAACCATTCTTCCTTGCGAATCACTTTTCCTTTCTTGCTGATGAATAGAGTTCCGGTTGCACCATGATAAGACATGTCTTCATTCTCTTGAAGTACATTCAAGTGATTTAGTAATCCATAGGCGTCTATGCCTAAAGCAAAAAGTCGATCGAGCACAAGCCCTTCCTTTGATTTTGTTTTAGGTATTAGTTTGCGTAGAGATTTTATACTAGTTCCGTAATTTGTGATCCAAGGCATTTCCCCAAATATGATTCCTTCTGCATCAAGATCTCTCACTCGATCAGATATTCCACTGTAATTACTATTCAGACTGTATACCGCAAGGTTATGCGCATGATGAAAATCAATTTGCGGCTTAATTAAACGGGTTTCATTTACATTAGAAAGTACAAATATTGCGTCAATGTCGTCGCGACGACGCGCTACATATTTGAGTTGGACTGAATTACCAAGAGTTCTCTGGAGCGCTTTAGCACGAGCCTCACTAAAATCGATATGAAATACTTTTCTTAGAAGCTCGGTCTGATCACTAATATTTGAATCATATGTTTGAGATTCGGCTATAGTGCCTCCTAATTTTTTCCAGTTCCGATTCCACTCATGAAAGATCTGCGCCCCTTGTTTTGTATCTGGATAAAATGTGATTACTCTTCTGTGGCCATCAGCAATACCACGAGTTGCTAGTGATATTGCTTCATATTGGGGCGCCAGACTAAATTGGTAACTGTTTTGGTGTGTTTTGTTACTCTCATTGAAGCTGCCAAAAATAAGGGTCGGAACAGGAAATACGCTTCTATTCGCAAGTTGTTTTATTGCTGAAGCACCAATGGGCCCAATTATCAAGTTAGCCTGATCTCTAACTGCAGCGTCATAATAAGTATCTATAAGTTCAGTTTTCTCACCGAAGTCATAGATTCGTATGATCGGCCTCTTTGATGTATTAGCGGTATTCGCTAAAAGCATAAATCCATCTTTAATAGCTTCTGATGCTTGTCCAAAAGTGGAGGAGAGGGGTAGTAATATGGCAATTTTACGAGGCTCTATTAATTTAGACTCTCCCTTAGACTGTCTATAGGGCACTACATATTTGTTGGCTACATGTTTCGGATTGTGCTCCTGCCATTCTCCTATTTTATTGATGAAACTGCGATATGTTTGTGATTTATTTGCAAAAATAACTGCTAGTGATAACCAAGACTTCGAATTAGGTTCTATTATATCCTGCACAAGTTTATCGATATCGTCTGCGGGTAGAAAGCGTAAAGTGTCCCAGATCAGTTTATGTGCGCTTATTGTTATTGAGTCATTGCTGGCGTTATCAAATGCTTGCGAACTTCTTAATGCTCTAGTCACATCGCCTATTCCTAAAAGACTTCCAATTCTAAGCCACGATGCAACTTTTTTGTTGTGTGATGATAGTGTTTGTAGTTGCATTTGGTCTAAAGTCTCTAAAGCCAAACTATAATCTTCACTAAGATAAAGTGTCTTTACGTATAAAAGTTCGAGTAATTCTTTTCTTTTTTCACTGGACTGCGTGTTTCGTAATTGTTGAATTATTTTGTTTGCAATAGTCAGTTGGCCTCTCAGGGCAAGAGTATTGGCCGCTAAAAAAATATCATTATAATTTTCCGATATCTGGGTTTTAGATAACTGGTCTAAAATCTTCCATGATAATCTGTAATTGTTATCTGACACTTGTGGTTTCTGAGTTTCGTTTTTTTTGTCAAGGAAGTCGTTTTCTGGGTTGAGCTGTTTATCGGGATTGACCCATATGGTACTTTTGGTTTCTTCAGCATGAATATCTTTAACGCTATATATGGACATTAAGATAATTAACAGTAAAGTCACAAATTTAGTTGGCATTGCAGCGTGCCAGGAAAATCGTTTTTCTTGATGATGGATGTTAATGCGCTGATACATTATTGTTCCAGTATACTGGATGGTAGAACCTGGTGATCGATTAGTTGCTATTAGGATTTTTTATAAATTTTCTATGAACACATTGAAACAAAAAATTGAACAAGCAATATACCCAGCGACACTATATGTCGTTGCAACACCGATTGGCAATCGTGACGACATGAGTAGACGAGCTCGTGATGTGTTGAGTAAGGTAGATCTGATTGCCGCAGAAGATACTCGGCATACAGGCTTACTTCTTGATTATTTTGGAATACGCACAAAAACAGTTTCCTTTCATGACAATAATGAAGCGAGTCGTTGCCCATATTTGTTGGCCCGATTATCCAATGGTGAGTCAATTGCCTTAGTTAGTGATGCTGGAACCCCTCTGATAAATGATCCAGGATATCGGTTGGTGCGGGCTGCGCATGATGCAGGTCTTACAGTCAAAGCAGTCCCTGGGGCTAGCGCTATAACAGCAGCGTTGTCGATATGTGGGTTACCAACTGATCGTTTCATTTTTGAAGGATTTTTGCCGGTTCGTTCGGTAGCTCGTCAATCACGACTTCGAAGCTTAGCTCGTGACGAGAGAACGCTTATTTTTTTTGAGGCCCCTCACCGTATTCTAGGGACTATCGGTGATATGCGGCAGAGTCTGGGAGAATTGAGGCAGGCTTCTGTTGTTCGCGAAATTAGCAAACGGTTTGAGGGCGTTATAATTGGCCCATTATTGGAAATTGAGCACAGCATTAAACTCGATAAGAATTTAGAGCGTGGCGAGATAGTAATTATTGTGGAGGGTAACAGGAAAACTCAAACCCAGTTTTTAGTCGATCCATTGAAGTTAATGAGCGTATTGACGGAGTATTTGCCACATCGGGAGGCTAGCGCAGTAGCTGCTAAGATTACTGATGGACGAAAAAACGATTTTTATCGCTTGTTTCTGAATCATCTCAAAATCACAGAAAATGGGGTTTAATAATTTGATATCTTGCCATTCTACACGTAAGGAATTATGTTTGAGTTCAGGGAGTCGGCCGGGTGATCGCGATCCCGATTTTGTGGCCCTCGATTTTATCGGCGCCACTATGCGGGATTGAGGAAAGTCCGGGCTCCATAGGGCAGGGTGCCAGATAACGTCTGGGCGGCGCGAGCCGACGGAAAGTGCCACAGAAAATATACCGCCGTTCGGTAATATTTGTTGATTATCGTATTGGTAAGGGTGAAAAGGTGTGGTAAGAGCACACCGCATTAGCGGTAACGCTAATGGCAAGGCAAACCCCACTCGGAGCAAGACCAAATAGGAATCCAAAGGTGTTGCCCGCACCGGATTCGGGTAGGTTGCTCGAGGTGCACGGTGACGTGTACCCAAGACGAATGATCGCTCTAGACAGAACCCGGCTTACAGGCCGGCTCCCACAATAATTTTGGTTGGTTCTAAATTATTAGCTCTGAGGTCAATGTTTCCTCTATTTTCCAACATTTTTTGCCCAATTGTTGCTAAAAAAAAGTGGTTTATCTTAACGATTTAGTTTCTTAAAAGTCGGAAACGGCCCATCGAGTCAAAAAAACTATAGTTTTTAATAGATTTCGGGGTTGACATTAGATGTTTCTGATGAATATAGTGTCGTTTAGTGGGAATTAGTGGTTAATTATGGAAAAAATAGATTGCTATCATGTGTGTTAAAGCATTAAACAATTACCGGTTGTTCGAATTTAAATTTTCGAATACCTCAAAAATTATGCCGCGGGTGGCGGCTAATCCACCTCCATCCTCCTTTGGTGATTGCCCGACCCTATTGAGGGTCGGGCGTTTTTTTCACATTTTAAGTGGCTGCTTTTGCCGCATACCCCATAGTTGATGAGGCGGAATTAATTTATTCTGAAATGCTATGTTTCGTGGAGCGAGCTCAGTTAACTTAGATGCCAAGGGGCGCATAGGAATACCATCAAGATTCCGGGAAATTTTGCGTGAACAGTGCGAGGGCCGATTAGTTTTAACGGTGAATCATACTAAAGAGCGTTGCTTGTGGCTGTATCCCTTAAATGAGTGGGATATTGTTGAAAGGCAAGTTGCCGAATTACCTAGTTTTGACGCCACTGCACAGCAGTTGAAACGATTTTTAATTGGGTATGCGACAGATTGTGATATTGATAGCGTCGGACGAATACGTGTTTCTCCCCTCCTTCGCGAATTTGCGGGTCTTGAGAAACGCGTTGTGTTAATTGGTCAGAGAAATAAGTTTGAAATCTGGAATGAATCTCTTTGGAATCAGCGTTGTGAGGAGTGGTTGCAACAAACGGAGCCTGCTGAACGGCAATTACCAATCGAACTTGAATCCATTTCTTTGTGATCAAGGAAGTGCATGTGCCAGATCAAAAGCATTCGCCAGTTATGGTTGGGGAAGTCCTGCACGCATTAAATGTTCAGGATGATGGCACCTATGTTGATGCGACTTTTGGCGCCGGAGGCCACACCAAAGCGATATTAGATCAATTGAACCCTAATGGCCGGGTTCTCGCCATCGATCGGGATCCTAATTCATATCAGGCCGTGAATAAATTGTTTCCGAACGAAGAACGTCTTACCTTTGTTCAGCGATCCTTTTCGAATCTTTCTATGATTGTTGACGAACATAATCTAAATCGATGTGTAATCGGCATCGTAATTGATCTTGGAGTGTCATCCATGCAGTTAGATGAGGCTGATCGAGGTTTCAGTTTCATGAGAAATGGGCCTCTAGATATGCGTATGGATCCTAGTGTTGGAGAAACAGCGGCTGATTGGTTGAATCGTGTTGAGGAGCAAGAACTGCGGCGTGTCTTGCGTGAATTTGGTGAAGAACGGTTTGCAGGTCGTATCGCGCGAAACGTCATAAAGTTTCGAAAGATTAAACCAATTCGCACAACGGAAGTACTTTCAAAACTAGTGGCAGATTCTGTACCTACGCGTGAATATGGTAAGCACCCCGCCACACGATCCTTTCAGGCAATACGAATGCATATAAATGGTGAACTTGAGGAGCTTAGAACCGTACTGCCCCAAGCGATCGATGCCTTAGCGATTGGTGGACGATTAGTAGTTATTAGTTTTCATTCCCTAGAAGATCGGTGTGTAAAGTTATTCATGCGTAAAGGTGCTAGTGGGGATTTCTATCCACCAGATTTACCAATCACCGATGATCACATCCACCCAACTCTTAGATTGCTTGGAAAGCCTATTAGGCCTACCCCCCTGGAAATCGAATCTAATCCCCGCTCTCGAAGTGCGATTCTTCGTTCTGCCGAAAAGCTTGAGTCAGTGACATGAACAAAACTTTGATCCCAATTTTTTTCATAGTTTTTATTTCAGCTATGGCTGTTGTATTCGTTCGCTCCGCCAATCGGCAAAGCTTTTTGATCTTACAGGCAGTCACTTTAGAACGTGACAGATTAAGCGAGGAGTGGGGACGTTTGCAGCTTGAGAATGCAACGTGGTCTTTGCACGATTTAATTGAAAATGAAGCACGCCAAAGGTTAGATATGATTGCTCCAAATCCCACAGAAACAATAGTTTTGCGCCTAGGACCGCGGCTATGAGGAAAATTGGCCCTAGTCAGATATTAGGAGAAATCCAAGTTCGACATTGGGCTGTGTTAGGTTTGTTAGTGTTAGGCATGATGCTTTTATTAGTTCGTGCACTACAATTACAAGTTCTTGATAATGGACGATTACAAGCTGAGGGTCGTGCTCGGCAGTTAGGAGCAATAGCTGTTAAGCCTGTCAGAGGGCGAATTCTTGATCGCAGAGGCGAGGTGCTTGCTATTAGCACTCCTGTTGATTCAATTTGGGCTGATCCCAATATCTTGAAACCTTCGGAGTCAGAGCTAAAGGCATTGACAGAAGCATTAGGTGTTTTGCCAGGACAAATTGAAAAATTACTTCAGAGATACTCAGACAGAAAATTCGTTTATCTTCGTCGTCATTTGTCACCAGAGGCAACCCATAACGTTCTTTCGCTCAATTTACCGGGCGTTTATACCCAAAGAGAATATCGTCGTTATTATCCATCGGGATTAAGTGCTGGTCATATTCTAGGGTTTACAAACATTGATGATCAGGGTCAAGAGGGTATAGAGAAGGCTTTTGATAAACATCTGTCTGGTGTGGAGGGCAGAAAACGAGTACTTCGTGATGCAAGAAGAAGGATTGTTCAAGATGTAGATAGCGTAAAACCTGTATACCATGGTAGAGATCTAGTACTGAGCATTGATTTAAGATTACAAGCTATAGCACACCGATATTTGGCTGAAGCAGTTCACATAAACAATGCAATCGGTGGTTCTGCTTTATTATTAGATTCTAAAACTTCCGAAGTTTTAGCAATGGTTAACTTGCCTGATTTTAATCCCAATGATCGTAGTGATATATCGAATGGTCATTTTCGTAATCGCTCAATAACTGATGTGTTTGAGCCAGGTTCAACCGTAAAGCCGTTTACCATGTCTTTAGCTCTTTCAAGTGGTTCTTTTACACCAGATAGCGTGGTGGAGACCAGTCCCGGATATTATCGTATAGGTGGTTGGACGATTCATGACATTAAAGACTATGGTGACTTGAGTCTGTCTAGAGTTCTAATAAAGTCCAGTAACATTGGGACAGCAAAAATTGCTATGGAGATGACTCCCCATGAGCTACATAAAACATTTTTTGATATTGGCTTCGGGCAGATAACTGGTGTGGAATTACCCGGTGAGCAATCTGGAATGCTTCCTAATCGCAGTCGCTGGCGCGCAAGCGAGCATGCAAGTTTAGCATATGGTTATGGGGTTGCAGTAACTTCGCTACAACTGGCGCGAGCATATGCGATACTTGCATCTGATGGAGTTATGTTACCCATCAGCATTCGTAAGCGGCAAGAAGAATCACCCGGTCATAGAGTGATTCCTGAAGATGTTGTCGCAGATATCAACAAGATGCTTGAGAAAGTGGTAAGTCCTGAAGGCACAGCACAATTGGCTAGTGTTCCCGCATATCGAGTAGCAGGGAAAACAGGTACAGTACGCAAACTATCCACTGAAGGTGGTTACGCAACCGATAGCTATCAAGCATTATTTGCGGGATTTGCTCCTGCATCTGACCCTAGATTTGTATTAGTAGTCCTGATAGATGAACCTAGCTTGGATCGTTATTACGGAGGTGAGGTTGCTGCTCCTGTATTTTCCAAGATCATGACTGATGTGCTACGGCTTCGTGGTGTGCCAGGAGATCGAGAGTCAAATATTAATCAGATCGTGTTTAGTCACCTCGACTCTGACATGGGTGCTTAATGGCTAGCAATCTTCATTCAGTTAACAAACTAAGCTCATTACTTGAGGGCATCGTTGATTCAGAAATCTCTGAAGAACTAAGTGTTACCGGATTGAGCTTAGATAGTAGATCAGTTAAGAGAGGCGAACTTTTTTTGGGCATGCCTGGCCATAGTCAGGATGGTCGATCCTACCTCAGACAAGCTGTATCACGTGGTGCACGAGCAGTACTTATTGAAAAGCAAGGTAATCCCATTCAAGAATGTGAAGTACCCTTTTATCAAGTATCAAACTTGCGGGAAAATATCGGATTTATTGCTAATCGGTTTTACGGAAGCCCTTCTCAATTTCTCTGCGTCATTGGTGTTACAGGGACTAATGGAAAAACGACATGTGCCCACTTTGCTGCTCAAGCACTCAACTTGCTTGGTGGAGTTTGTGGCTTAATTGGGACATTAGGTATAGGACGTTACGATGATTTAATACCTTCTAGTTTAACCACTCCAGATCCTATTGTTCTGCAAGGTGAGTTAGCTGCCATGGTGGAGGGCGGTATGGATACCGTTTGTATGGAAGTATCGTCTCATGCCTTAGATCAAGCTCGCGTAAAAGGTATCGATTTTGATATTGCCGTTTTTACCAATCTTAGCAGAGATCATCTTGATTATCATGGCGATATGGAAAAATATGCGGCTGCTAAGTTTTCGCTTTTCAATGACTATCAGATAAAGAATGTAATCATTAATGTGAGTGATCCTTATGGTGTCAAATTTTTAAAAGCTGGCATTAAAGGAAAAGTATGGACTTTTGGGTTAGATAATCATGCGGATGTTTATCCATCTAGCACCGAAATATTAGAAAGAGGAATTCGTTTAGAGATAGTCACTCCGGACGGACCCATTAATTTTGAGGTTCCCGTATTAGGTCGTCTAAATGTAGTTAACCTAGTGACCGTTGTAGTCATTCTTTTGTCTCTGGGGAAATCTTTAGCGTCAATAGAACGTGTTATGCCTCAACTAAGGTCTATAAATGGTCGTATGGAGCTTATTACCGAACCAAATTTTCCAATAAATGTTGTTCTCGATTACGCACATACACCAGCCGCTTTAGAGTGCGCACTTAGTTCTCTTCGCGAGCATACAAGTAATAATATTTGGTGCGTCTTTGGTTGTGGAGGCGAACGTGATACAGGCAAACGATTAGAGATGGGGTCAGTTGCTGATGGTTTGGCCGATAGAATTGTTCTGACTAATGATAATCCTAGATCTGAGAATCCACATACGATTCTCGATCATATTGCAGCGGGTATTCTAGATCATGAAGCGGTAAAGATTCCTGATCGAGAGAAAGCTATTGAGTACGCCATAAGCAATGCCAACGTTGGTGATTTAGTTTTAATTGCTGGGAAGGGTCATGAGGTAGATCAAGTGTTAGAAACCGGTCCACGACCATTCTCAGATCGTTTCGTAGTCAATAAAATCTTGGAGGCAATTTGCTGATGAACTTGATGACTGCTGCTACTGCCGTAGATGGCCGGGTATTGGGTGGAGATACAGTTTTTGAAAATGTTGCAATTGATACTAGGCAGTTGCAGGGCGGGGAACTTTTCGTCGCCTTGAAAGGCGATCGTTTTAATGGCCAAGATTTCATTTTTGACGCTAAACGATCGGGTGCTGTTGCTGTGATGGCAAATAGTGAGCTTGAAATTGATCTTCCAACATTAGTTGTGGCAGATACAACAAAGTCATTGGGCCAACTCGCGGCTTATTGGAGAGAACAATTTGAGGTGCCAATCGTTGCTGTTACTGGAAGTAATGGTAAAACCACTGTTCGCGAAATGATTGCTAGTATTCTTCAAAGTGAAGGACCTACACTTTCAGCAAAAGCTAATTTCAATAACCATATCGGTCTGCCACTAACGTTGCTTAATTTGAGCAATATACATAAATTTTGTGTAGTTGAAATGGGTATGAATCATGCTCGCGAGATTAGTTATCTAACAAGAATTGCTAAACCTACTGTTTCACTCATAACCAATGCTGCTTCAGCTCATTTGGAGGGGTTGGGTGATGTAACTGGCGTTGCTCGCGCAAAAGCTGAAATTTTCTTAGGAATGGAGCCCAGTGGTGTTGCTGTGATAAACGCTGATGACCGATTTTCTTCCTATTGGTTGGCGCGTACTCGAAGATATAAAACTATGACTTTTGGATTAGATAGTCAGGCGGATGTTCAAGGCAAAATCGAATTTATAGATAATGGATTAGATTTAGAAATCCAACTTCCAGATGATAGGTTCGATGTCCGACTCAATCTTCTTGGTAAACATAATGCGAGAAATGCTCTAGCTGCTGCTACTGTCGCTTGGACTCTTGGAATTGACTATGATCGCATAAAGTCTGGACTACAGAAAGTTCAGCCCATAAATGGACGGTTACAACCACGAGTGGCTAAGAATAATGCGAACCTAATTGATGATAGCTACAACGCTAATCCCGCTTCATTACGAAGTGCAATCCGTGTATTAGCCCGTAAAGACGGCCATCGTATTTTAGTCATTGGTGATATGGCGGAATTGGGTAGCGAATCAGAGAACTTCCATCGAGCCGCTGGTCGCTATGCTCGAGAAAAAGGAATTCAGCAGTTATTCACACTTGGAAACTTGGCAGCTTTTTCAGCAGAAGAATTTGGAGTCGGCGCCATTCATTTTAAAAGTTTTGAGGAGTTATCTGAAAAACTTTTACATTTGTTAGCTCCTGATATGCATGTCCTAGTTAAAGGTTCTCGAAGTGCTCGTATGGAGCGTGTGGTAGACACACTTCTTCAGTTGGAGGCCGAAGTAGATTGAAGCCATGCTAAATTTGATTTTCGAAGAATTAGCTAACTACTTTAGTGGATTTAATGTTTTTCGCTATCTCACGTTTCGTGCGATTTGCGGTGTAGTCACCGCTATGGTCTTTTGTTTCGTTCTCGGACCACGAGTGATTGCGAGGTTAGGTCTTCTAGAAATTGGTGAGGTAATTCGTCAAGACGGGCCGCCTAGCCATCAGAGAAAACTGGGGACTCCAACTATGGGCGGTGTGTTAATTCTTGGCTCGATAGCCCTGACCACGCTTTTATGGGCAGATTTGACAAATCGTTTTGTATGGATCGCATTGTTAACATGTTTGGGATTTGGTGTGATTGGATTATTTGATGATTGGAAAAAATTATCAAAAAATGGTGCGCGAGGAGTTGCTCCACGAAACAAATTTGTATGGCAGTCCTTAATAGGTGTGGCAGCTGGATTAGCGTTGTTTTTCACAGCTCAGACGCCGAGTGAGATACAGTTGATTGTACCGCTATTCAAACAAGTAGCATGGAATATTGGTTTTGGTTTTGTTGTACTAACTTGGTTTGTTGTTGTTGGATTCAGCAACGCTGTAAATTTGACTGATGGGTTAGATGGATTAGCGATTATGCCGAGCGTTTTAGTTGCCGGGGGGTTAGGAGTATTTGCGTACCTAACTGGGCATTCTATATTCTCAGAGTATCTAGGTATTCCTTATATTGGTGGCGCAGGGGAATTACTTGTTTTTTGCTCTGCCTTAGCAGGTGCTGGACTCGGATTTCTTTGGTTTAACACATATCCTGCTCAAGTGTTCATGGGAGACATCGGAGCATTGGCGTTAGGAGCGGCTCTAGGCATAGTTGCTGTGATCGTTCGTCAAGAAATAGTTCTTTTAGTGATGGGTGGTTTATTTGTAATTGAGACTATGTCTGTTGTTCTCCAAGTTCTTTCATTCAAGTTCTTTGGCCGTAGGATTTTTCGCATGGCTCCGCTTCATCATCATTTTGAGATGAAAGGTTGGCCAGAGCCTCGAGTTATTGTGAGATTTTGGATCATAAGTTTAATTTTAGTGTTAGTAGGTTTGGCCACTCTAAAAGTTCGCTAGATTTTATCGAGAATATCTTTTGAGCATAAGCAACATTAGAGATTGGAAAAATGTAGCCGTGATCGGTTTAGGAGCGACAGGCTTCTCTTGTATTCGCTACTTCAATCGGTTGGGTCGACAAGTCACTGTTTTTGACAGTCGGGAAGACCCACCGTTTGCAAATCGTCTTCGCGAGGAGAAGATTGATTCCATAACCCGATTTGGTGAGTTTAATGCTAAGGAGCTCAAAAGTGCAGATATCCTGGTAGTAAGCCCCGGAGTTTCGCTAGAGGAACCTGCAATAGTTGAAGCGCGGTCTGCTGGTATTGAGATTATTAGTGATATCGAGTTGTTTTCACGATCTTCAAATCGACCAATCATTGGCATTACAGGATCAAATGGAAAAAGCACAGTAACAAAGTTAACAGAAACTTTGTTAAAAGCGGCTGGTGTTAGTGTATCAATGGGAGGAAACATTGGGCCACCAGCACTAGACTTATTGGGATACCCAGAACCTGATTATTATTTACTAGAACTTTCAAGTTTTCAGTTGGAAGCTACTTCAACTTTGCGACCATTAACCTTTGCAATACTTAATATATCACCCGATCATATGGATAGGTATCACGATATAGATGCCTATATTGAAGCAAAGACGCGAATATCTGCGTTAGCAGGAACGATCATTGTTAATCGAGATGATGTAAGGTTATCTCGATTATTTGAATCAAAAACCATGAATCCTTCACTGATTACATTTGGTTTAACCGAGCCTCTTTCAGAAAAGGACTTTGGTTTGACAAAAAATCATCATGAAAAATATTTAAGTCGTGGAAGCGAACGTTTGATTAAGATAGATGATTTAAAGATGGAAGGTCTTCACAATATCGGTAACGCGCTAGCAGCCTTGGCTATTATCCAAACTGTTATCCCTGTAAAAATGGACGAGATACTAGATGCACTTCGAAAATTTTCCGGTCTCCCACATCGTTGCGAGGTAATTAGTAACTATCGTGGAGTTCGTTGGATAAATGATTCTAAAGGAACGAATGTTGGCGCAACAGTTGCCGCATTGGAGGGAATGGGTAGACCTGTTGTACTGATTGTTGGTGGGCAGGCGAAGAACGCAGATTTCAATCCTCTTGCACAATCCGCGCAACGATATGCTCGGCAGGTCGTATTATTTGGTGAGGATAGCGATTTAATTAGTAGCTATCTCTCAGACGCTGTACCGGTCACAAAGGTAACTACTCTAGCGGAGGCAACCAGTCTAGCGGCAGAATGGGCTCAGCCTGGTGATGCAGTTCTTTTTTCCCCGGCCTGCGCAAGTTTTGACATGTTTGATAATTTTGAACATCGAGGTGATTCTTTTAGAGCGCTCGTTTCCGGGATTACCCAATAAATCATCATAATGATTCGACCGGCAATAAATAATCAGATCCTTGGTGTTGACAAGGTTCTTTTGATGGTTGTTGGCGCATTGCTTGCGATCGGGGCCATAATGGTTTTTTCGGCCTCGGTTGGAGTGCAAGGATCATCAGCCTATGAAGCAGATAGGTATTTTGATATGTTTCGGCGTATTAGCAAGCATGTTGCTAGCATCTTTGTGGGTTTAATTGTACTAGCGACAGTTTCATGTATAAAAATTCAGATATGGAGAAAAATTAGTAAAGGTCTTTTCCTACTTGCAATTTTACTCCTCGCAATGTTACTCCTACCAGGAATAGGGCGGGAAATAAATGGTAGCACTAGATGGTTTAGCATTGGTTCATTCAGTATGCAGCCAGCCGAGTTTCTCAAAGTAACAGTAATTTTGTTTTTATCTGATTATCTCGTACGGAATAAAAAGGAAATAAAGTCATTTGTTACGGCAATTATAAAACCGGCTCTACCTTTAGGATTAGTATCTTTTTTGTGTTTGTTACAGCCAGATTATGGTTCTACAGCTCTAGTGCTTTTTGTCGCGTTAGGTATCTTGTTTTTATCAGGTGTTCGTCTAATCTATATTTGCGGTGCAATTATTGCTGTTTCTGGAATCTTATTTCTCCTTATATTCTTTTTCGATCATGCCTTAGAAAGATTACTTTGTTACCAAGATCCGTTTGCCGATGCGACTGGTTGTGGCTATCAATTAGTACAGGCTTTGATAGCGGTGGGTAGTGGTGAATGGTTTGGTGTTGGTTTAGGTTCAAGTGTTCAAAAGCTATTCTATATTCCTCATGCAAACAATGATTTCCTTGTAGCGGTAATTGCAGAAGAGTTAGGATTTTTGGGGATTATGATCTTGGTATCGTTGTATGGCGTACTTTTATGGAGAATTTTTGAGATTGCCCGAAAATCATTTATGCGTGGTGATCTATTTTCGGCGCTTGTGGCTCAGGGCATTGGATTATTGCTCTCTATACAGATGATGATTCATTTTGCCGTTAATTTTGGTGTTGTTCCAACAAAGGGTTTGACAATGCCTTTAATGAGTGCGGGGGGCAGTAGTATGGTGGCTAGTTGCTTTGCCGTGGGATTACTTTTTTCGATCGATAAGGCCAATCGCGGTACGAGAAAAATGACACCATGAAAACTTTACTTGTCATGGCGGGCGGCACCGGTGGGCATGTGTATCCCGCTCTTGCAGTTGCTAACTTGTTGATTGCACGTGGTGTTAGGATAGTTTGGTTAGGAACAAAGGCAGGTATTGAATCTCGCATCGAGTTATCTAGCGCTATAGAGATGGAATGGGTGGATGTAGCTGGGATTCGTGGAAAAGGATTAATTCGTTCAATTGGCGCTCTTTTAATGTTGTTTCGAGTATTTTGGCAAGTGACTACTATAATACGGCGACAACGACCTGATGCCCTGCTCGGCATGGGAGGATATGTGTCAGGACCGGGTGCTTTGATTGGCCTCATCATGCGTTTACCTTTAGTAATTCATGAGGCAAATTTTGACGCTGGGTTGACCAATAAAATCTTGGCGCGTTTCTCGACTTATGTGCTAACAGGTTTTCCAAATAGTTTGGGAGTAGGTCGAAAAGCAAGATGGGTTGGTAACCCAGTGAGAAGCAATGTCATAGCTCTAGATAAAGGATTTGGTAAAGCTAAATGGGATAAAGCAAAGTTATGCGTCCTAGTTTTGGGTGGTTCTCAAGGCGCGGAAATTCTAAATCAACTGGTACCTCCAGCCATAAAGCTATTATCATCGATTGAACGTCTTGAGGTTATTCACCAGTGTGGTCATGTTTGGCAAGATACCACACAAAGGCGTTATTCAGAATTAGGAATAGAAGCCAATATTGTCGGATATATTGACGACATTACTGAGGCTTACAAGGATTCAGATATAGTCATATGTAGAGCTGGAGCCATGACTATATCTGAAATTGCTGTTGTTGGTATTGCATCAGTTTTAATTCCATTTCCTCATGCCGTTGGCGATCATCAAACTAAAAATGCTCAATTTATGGCTGAAAGAGGTGCGGCGCGTTGGATACCACAAGAGCAGTTTTCAAGCGAAACTCTTGCAGAAATTCTCAATGAACTATTCGAGGATCGCTCAAAAATTTTGGCGATTGGACAAGCAGCGAAGTCTATTGCTTGTTTAGACGCAACAGATCAAGTAGCTAATTATTGTATGGAGGTGATGGGTGCGTGAGTTTGTTCGCCATGTCCATTTTGTTGGTATCGGCGGCGCTGGTATGAGCGGTATCGCTGCTGTTTTATTGGATGAGGGTTATATAGTTTCTGGTTCAGATTCAGCGGATTCAGAAGTTGTTCAACGTTTGGCTAACCAGGGAGCACAAATATCCATAGGTCATTCCGCGAAGCATATAGATCTAGCTGGCGTTGTTGTTTATTCCACAGCAGTCGCGTTGGATAATCCGGAGTTGGCGGCGGCGCGATGTAAAGGCATACCTGTTATTCCGAGAGCTGAGATGCTAGGAGAACTCATGCGATTCCGTCGAGGAATTGCCGTTGCAGGCACGCATGGAAAGACGACCACGACTAGCTTAATTGCCAGTATCCTTGGTGTCGGTGGGTTAGACCCAACTTTTATTGTTGGTGGTCTAGTCAACAGCGTAAAGGGTAATGCAAGATTAGGTAGTGGTAATTATTTAGTAGCAGAAGCTGATGAGAGTGACGCATCATTTTTACATTTGTATCCGTCGATAGCAGTGGTGACTAATATTGATCGTGATCATATGGAAAATTACGATTGGGACTTCAATAGACTTATTGAAATCTACTTTAGTTTTCTCCAGAATTTGCCATTTTATGGTCTAGCTGTTTTATGTGGTGATGATCCTAGAATCAAGCAAATCGTCACACGCCTGCGTAAGCCAACAATTACTTACGGACTTCAAAACGATGCTGATTATTGGGCGAGTGGTGTCGAGCAAATTGGTTCACATATGAAATTTTTAGCTCACAGACCTGCTGCTGATGCAATACAAATCAAGTTATCCCTTCCAGGTAAGCATAACGTACAGAATGCTATGGCTGCTATAGCAGTTTGTGACAAATTAGGGGTTTCATCAGAACATATATTCGAAGCACTGGAATCATTTGAGGGGATTGGTCGGAGGTTTGAGATACTGGGAAAAGTTAGGTCTAAGAGTGGTTCAGCCATTCTCGTAGATGATTATGCCCACCATCCGCGCGAACTAATGGCAACAATAGAGGCAGCTAAAAATTGTTGGCCTGACAGAAACATCCTTGTAGTGTTTCAACCACATCGATATAGCCGAACAAAGGACTTATTTGATGACTTTGTCGATTTGTTGTCTAGCATAGCTCGCTTAGTGATTTGTGAGGTCTATCCAGCCGGTGAAAACCCCATCAGCGGAGCTGACGGACAATCATTATGTAAAGCTATTGAATCGAAGTCGAAATTGGAACCAATCTTTCTTGGAAATGTTATGAGTTTGAAAAATCTGCTGGATTCATTATTGGAGCCGGATGATGTATTACTAACGATGGGTGCGGGAAATATAGGAAAAGTTGCGCGCTCGTTGCTAGAACATACAGCTCAAAGCGTTAAATCGATACATAACTAGAAAGCCATAGATTATGAGTTCACTAGAATTTTTTAAAAATATTCGAGGCGAGATTCGTTTTGAAGAAGCGATGGCAAAGCATACCAGTTGGGGCGTGGGTGGGCCGGCAGATTATTGGTTTATGCCTAAAGATAAAACAGATTTGACAGAGTTCGTTGTAACTTTGCCGCGAGAAGTTCCCTTGATTTGGATGGGACTCGGGAGTAATTTGCTAATCAGGGATGGCGGTATTCGCGGTGCTGTAATTTGTACTCATAAAGGACTATCGTCTATTCACGCTAAGCCTCTTAATCAAGTGGAAGTAGAATCGGGCGTTACCTGTGCAAAAGTTGCTAAGTTCTGCGCAAGAGCTGGACTTTTAGGTTCTGAATTTCTTGCTGGAATTCCTGGTACGGTGGGAGGCGCACTAGCGATGAATGCCGGTGCCTATGGGAGAGAAACTTGGGATGTCGTAAAGAGAGCAGAAATATTGGATAGAGATGGACATCTTGATGTCATAGACCGTTCAGAAGTTCGCGCAGAGTACAGAAATACTTTCATTGGTCAAGAAAAATGGTTCACAAGTGCAGTATTAGAATTTAGTCAGGGTAAACCAACTGATGTAAAGAAAAAAATCAGATCGGTCTTATCTGATCGATCAAACAGCCAACCAATCGGTAGCTTTAATGCTGGATCGGTTTTCAAAAATCCTGCAGACGATTATGCAGGCCGACTAATTGAAGCTGCTGGATTGAAAGGATTACGTATAGGTGGGGCTAGTGTTTCTTTAAAACATGCAAATTTTATCATTAATGATGGAAGAGCAAGCGCCACAGATATTGAGGAGTTAATTCTACTTGTTAAAGCCACCGTGCTTGAGAAATTTCGTATTGAGCTCAAAAAAGAAGTAAAAATTGTTGGAGTAGGAGGCTAGATACCATGCGAAAAGAATTCGCCTCAACAATGCCTGCCAGTTTTTCATTTAATTTTTTTAGACTAGGAAAAGTAAGGCATCGTGGTAATGTTCCATCATTACCAACGATCATTATTTTGACTTTACTAATTGTCTTGATTTTTATTGTATTGCTTGACCATATTTTTCGGCCAGGTTATTTCACGATTGAACAAATTCAAATTGAAGGAACACATCAAAGGGTTGATCCAGCTTTCATAGAAAAAGTCGCATGGAACAATGTCAACGGAAATTATTTTAGTGTTGATCTTGATTTAATTGAAACAGAACTAAGAGAAATACCTGGTCTTTATAGTATTGCGATACGACGTGTTTGGCCCAGTTTGTTGCATATTTCTGTAACAGAATCTGCTGGCCTTGCAAAATGGTCTGGATTGTCGACTGGATCATCCGATTCAATAGAGGAGTTGCTGAATTTACCACCCCAAAGAGAGTTCAAACTAGTACCAGATTTGTTAGGACCTATTGGGAAAAAACAAGACGTACTAAATACTTATCTCAAAGCTGATAGAAGATTGTGGCCTCTTGGGTTAGAGATAGTCGAAGTGCGTTTAGATGAATCACGTGATTGGAAATTTAAAATAGCAACCTCTCGACTAACTGGCCACAAGTATTTTTATTTGGTTGTGGGTCCAAAAAATCTAATGACACAAGTCGATGATTTCGTTGTGGTGTTTGAGCTTGTGCTTCGTAATCAAGTGGAGAGATTGGAATCGGTTGATCTGAGATACACAAACGGGCTTGCAGTCAAGTGGAAGTCGCAGGAGGACGAAGTTGTTTCGAAAAGTAATTTATGAGCAGTAAGCAACATTTATGAATGGTATGGATGATTTTTGTCATCATAGAACATTTAATGGCGAGCCGGGAAACCCAGATTGGGTCGTCAGTTCTTTGATCATGTCTTCTGGGATAACAGTCACCGGAGGTATATTATGTTTGAATTGATGGATGCTGCGGGGCAGTCGGCTGTGATAAAAGTAATTGGAATAGGAGGCGGTGGTGGTAATGCCGTTGATCATATGCTTTCAGCTAGTCTTGAGGGTGTAGAGTTTGTTAATGCGAATACTGATTCGCAGGCTCTTCACCGAACTGGGGTAGCTAAAGTCATTCAATTGGGCGAAAACCTAACCAAGGGCTTGGGGGCTGGATCAGACCCTGATATTGGACGCCAAGCTGCTATGGAGGATCGAGATAAAATAGCAGAAATCCTTGAAGGCACTGATATGATTTTCATTACTGCAGGTATGGGGGGTGGCACTGGGACTGGAGCTGCACCGGTAATTGCTCAGCTTGCAAGAGAAAAGGGAATACTGACTGTGGCCGTGGTAACGCGCCCATTTTCGTTCGAAGGGAAGCGCAGAATTCATGCAGCTGATCAAGGAATTCGCGAACTTAGCGAACTTGTCGATTCGTTAATCATCATTCCCAACGAAAAAATACTGGAAGTCATGGGCGGACGAGTTACTTTATTGGATGCATTTGCTACAGCAAATGAGGTTTTGCTTAATGCCGTTCAAGGTATTGCGGAGCTGATCACACGGCCAGGACTGATTAATGTTGATTTTGCTGATGTCCGTACCGTAATGGCAGAGATGGGAATGGCTATGATGGGTTCCGCTACAGTTAGTGGCCCGGATAGGGCAACCGAGGCAGTTAGGGCTGCTATTTCAAGCCCATTACTTGAAGATGTAGATATACATGGCGCTAAAGGGGTACTTGTTAATGTTTCCGCAGGCCCGGATATGGAGCTAGACGAATTTGCCCAGATAGGGGAGATCATAAGTGAGTACGCCTCTGAAGATGCAATAGTAGTAATTGGGACAGTATTAGATGCTGAAATGGAAGGCAACCTTAGAGTTACAATGGTAGCGACTGGAATTCAAAATTCTAATCAAGGAATACCTGATGTTCGTGTAATCGAGGGTGGTCGGGCACATGAGGCCGAGCAAATTGATCCCGATAACCATGCTCTAATTCGCCGGAGACCACGTCCAGCTGTCAGTTCCGGTATAGCTTCAAATGTGGCAGAAAAGCTTGATTTTCTTGATATTCCAGCGTTCCTTCGTCGTCAAGCAGATTAGCGTGCTTGTTTTATTTAAAAATAGTGAATTAGTTGATTCTATTGGTAAATAAAAAAGGAGATATTAAAAAAATTATGGTAAAATAGTGGCGAAAAAATTGCGAACTCTGTTTTAGAATGATTTCATATCTGACGAGGACTAGCTTGTGAATAGTACGGGACGACATGGCCAACCATCAGTTGGTTGCTTTGGCTTGGCTACATGATATCCCAACGTACTCTTAAGAATGTTATAAAGGCTACTGGCGTTGGCCTTCATACGGGAAATAAGGTAATTTTGTCTTTGCGTCCTGCTCCCGCTAATACTGGAATTATATTTCGTCGTATCGACCTTGATCCTGTGGTAGAGATACCGGCAACGGTTGCTTATGTTGGCAACACTCGGATGTCGACAACTTTAGAAAATCATGGAGCTAAAGTTGCAACTGTTGAGCATTTAATGTCGGCATTCGCCGGCTTGGGCATAGACAACGCGTTTGTAGATATTAATGCCGATGAGGTTCCAATTATGGATGGCAGCGCGGGACCGTTTGTATTTTTAATACAATCAGCAGGCATCGAAGAACAGAATTCTGCTAAACGTTTCATTAGGGTAAAGAAGAAAATAGAAATCCGAGACGGGGACAAGTGGGCAAAATTTGAGCCGTTCGGTGGTTTTAAAGTGGAATTTAGTATTGACTTTGAGCACCCAATTCTCCGTTCATCATCCCAAACTGCATCAGTAGATTTCTCCAAAACCTCCTATCTTAAGGAAATTAGCCGTGCTCGAACGTTCGGATTTCTTCAAGATGTCGAGTCCTTGCAGGAATCGGGATTAGCTCGTGGTGGCAGTCTCGACAATGCAATTGTGATGGATGGTTTTCATATTCTTAATGAAGATGGACTGCGTTATGGTGATGAGTTTGTTAGGCATAAAATTTTGGACGCTGTTGGCGACCTTTATTTACTTGGGTATTCACTCATCGGATCGTTTCATGCTTACAAATCAGGGCACGCTTTGAATAATTTGTTGTTGCGGGAGATCCAGTCTGAAGAAACAGCATGGGATCTAATATCATTTGAGGATGATAATGCGCTCCCTACTAATTTTCTTCATCCGCTAGCGTCAGAGTATGCTTAAAATTAAAAATAGTAAGTTACGTTATTAATTTTTGGAGTCTAGAGACGAAATTAATCTAAAAAAGCTTCCGGTGGGATATCGCATTTGGATTGTTCATCAGTTTTGATTTTTTATTGATTCCTTTTCTCTGACTACAAGGCTGATGTTATTCAGGGCAATCCGAAGGTTTTCATCTTTACTGTTTTTGGCAATTTGTTCACATAGTTTGGCAGCTTCGATAGGTATTCTATTCGGTGTTCTGTATAGGGGGTTCGCTTTGCGAGACGTAGTTGGATGGATGTGTATTCGGATTGAATTTACCTCAAAATTGTTCTCATTCATTGCTCTTAAAATACTACTTTGTCGCTGATTTGCTGAGTGCGCCCATATCGGAGAAGGCGTAAAAATTACCACTTCTTTATCATTAACTATAGCCCGCGAATGAGCAGCTAGCGTAGGTCCAGCAATTGATAGCCACTTTTTTTGTTTAATTTCTTGTATCTGACCCACGGAACCGCCTACATGAAGACCATTATCCTGAAGAATCTTATCTAAGCGTCGGAAGCTATCATCACTCATGATAAAATTATAACTGAACAGCAGTTTGCGAGCGTCTTTTAATTTAACAATATTAGTATCGTTGATACTAAAGTGCTAAAAAGCATCTCAATCAGGTAATTTAATTTATGTTTTCGAGTGCAGTGAAAAAAGTTTTTGGTAGCCGTAACCAGCGTCTTCTTAAAACCATTGACAGAATGGTTAGCTCAATTAATGAGTTGGAATTAGGGCTAGAAAAATTATCTGATCAAAACTTAGTAGCTAAAACAGCTGAGTTCCGTCAGCGATTTTCGGATGGGGAAACTGCTGAGGATCTTCTTCCAGAGTGTTTTGCTGTGGTACGGGAGGCGGCGAAGCGAACGTTAAATATGCGACACTTCGATGTGCAACTTGTTGGGGGTGTTGTCCTTCATCAGGGAAAGATTGCTGAAATGCGTACTGGTGAAGGTAAGACGTTGGTGGCTACACTGCCTGCGTATCTAAATGCGATATGTGGGAAGACAGTACATGTCGTCACTGTCAACGATTATCTTGCAACTAGAGATGCAGATTGGATGGGAAAGGTTTATCAGTTTCTTGGATTAACGGTTGGTACTATTGCGACAGGTCAGACCCAAGAGTCAAAAAAAGCTGCCTACAATTGTGATATTGTTTATGGGACTAATAATGAATATGGTTTTGATTACCTGCGTGACAATATGGCATTCAGTAATGATGATAAAGTTCAACGAAAACTTGATTTTTCTATTATTGATGAAGTGGACTCAATACTTGTTGATGAAGCGCGTACACCGTTGATTATTTCTGGTCCGGCTGAGGATAGCACTGAGCTTTATATCAGGATCAATAAACTTATACCTCACTTTGTACGTCAAGATATCGAAGATGGCGACGGCCATTTTTCATTAGACGAAAAATCCCGGCAGGTATTTCTAACTGAGGAGGGTCATGATAGAGCTGAGGAATTATTGATGAAGGCTGGGTTACTACCCGAAGGTACAGGTTTGTACGATGCAAGTAATATCATTTTGCTTCATCATCTTTTTGCCGGACTTAGGGCCCACTCCTTATTTCAACGCGATGTTGATTATATTGTGAGAGATGATCAGGTGGTTATCATCGATGAATTCACCGGTCGAATGATGGCTGGCCGTCGTTGGTCTGAAGGGCTACATCAAGCGGTAGAGGCTAAAGAAGGAGTAAAGATTCAACAGGAAAATCAGACCTTGGCTTCCATTACTTTTCAAAATCTTTTTAGACTTTACGGTAAGTTTTCTGGGATGACGGGGACGGCAGACACTGAAGCAACAGAATTTCAAGAAATATACGATTTAGAAGTTGTGGTTATACCTACCCACAAAACCATGATACGAGAGGATAGATCGGATCTCGTGTATCGGACCGAGAAGGAAAAATTTGCGGCAATTGTTGGCGGAATTCAGGAATGCGGTGGTCGTGATCAGCCTGTATTGGTCGGTACTGCATCAATTGAAACTTCCGAGGCCTTGTCAAAATACTTAAAAAACCAAGGCATTCAGCACGAGGTTCTCAATGCAAAACACCATGAACAGGAGGCTAGTATTATCGCTCAGGCTGGTCGTCCAGGTGCAGTAACGATTGCAACTAACATGGCAGGTAGAGGAACCGATATTGTGTTGGGTGGAAATATAGATATAGAGCTAAGCCAGAAAGGTGACATTAGTCCAGTTGAAGAAACAGCAATGCGACAAAGTTGGAAGGAGCGTCACGATGTTGTACTCAGAGCGGGTGGTTTACATGTGTTAGGAACAGAGAGGCATGAATCACGTCGCGTGGACAATCAATTGAGAGGAAGGTGTGGTCGCCAAGGGGATCCCGGCTCGAGCGCTTTTTATGTCTCTATGGAAGATGGATTAATGCGCATTTTTGGATCCGAAAAAGTAGCGGGTTTGATGGAAAAACTAGGCATGGAAGATGGTGAGGCAATTGAGCATCCTTGGGTAACTCGTGCAATTGAAAACGCGCAAAAGAAGGTGGAGGGGAGAAATTTTGATGTTCGAAAGCAGTTACTAGAGTACGATAATGTAGCGAACGAGCAACGAAAGATTATTTACGATGAACGGAACACGTTAATGGCTTCAGACGATATATCTGAGACTATCGTGAGTACACGTACGTCGGTTGTTGAGGCAGTTATTGATCGATATGTCGTACCTCAAAGCCTGTCAGAGCAGTGGGATATAGATGGTTTAGAGAAAGGTATCGCTGATGAATTTGGAATTGAAATGCCGGTTGGAACATGGCTAGAGAATGACACGGAGCTTCACGAAGAAGGGTTACGACATAAAATAGAGAGTAAGATCGATCAAGATTATAAAAATAAGATAGAGGCGGTAGGTGAGCCTACTGTTCGGCATGTGGAGAAAGCAGTTATGTTAAAAGTTCTTGACGAACAGTGGAAAGAGCATTTGTCTAATATGGACCACCTACGTCAAGGCATTGGTTTGCGTGGTTATGCGCAGAAAAATCCTAAGCAGGAATACAAGCGAGAGGCTTTTGAGATGTTTACTGCTATGTTGGATAGAGTCAAGCATGATGCTGTCACTATTTTAGCAAAGATTCAAGTGCAGACAGAAAACGAACTTGCTTCGTTGACACAGTCTCAGTCTAAACAAGGTGACGAGAGTCACGAATATCTACATCCTGAAATGAGTTTACCTTCCCATACAAATCCAGGTAGCTCGACTGGTCAAATAGATGAGTCAAATCGTGTCGGCGCAGAATTCCCTTCTAAAAACGGAGAGCGACCATCTAATCCCCAACCATTTGTTCGAGTAAGCCCAAAGGTTGGTCGTAATGAGCCGTGCCCATGCGGTTCTGGTAAAAAATATAAGCAATGCCATGGTAAGCTGTAACCTCTGAACAATTAGGATACCTTTATTATGGCTGATTTTAATATTTCGCCTTTAGCTCCCGCGCGATTTCCGATGATGCCCTTAATTGAAGGCCTACGGTTTTCAACAACGGAAGCTAATATAAAGTATCCCAATCGTGAAGATTTGTTGCTATTCGATTTCGATGTTGGAACCACGTTAGCGGGAGTTTTTACCCAGTCCTCAACTGTTGCGGCTCCTGTAGCATGGAGCCGAATCATAGCTAATAGAGGCTATGCTAGAGGTTTATTGATTAACAGTGGCAATGCTAATGCTTTTACCGGCGACAAAGGTCGGGAAGACGTCGAGTCATGCGCAGTTGCTGCAGCACGGCTCCTTGGTTGTAGCTCATCTGAATTATTAGTTGCATCTACAGGTGTTATAGGCGAGCCGTTACCAGTACAGCGTATTGTAATGGCCATCGAAAATATGAAGGGCAAATTGCAAGGTAATTCATGGGAAAGGGCCGCTTTAGCAATTGGTACGACAGATACTTATCCAAAAGGAGCGGCCTGTGTAACTGAAATTGATGGAGTGCCGATACAGATTGCTGGCATAGCAAAAGGATCTGGCATGATCGCGCCAAATATGGCAACCATGCTAGCATTTATTTTTACTGATGCATCTCTGCCCCCAGATATTCTTAGATCAGTATTGAAGTCTGCCACCTCAAGAACGTTTAATTGTATAACCGTTGATAGTGATACCTCTACTAGTGATATGGTTCTTCTGTTTTCCACTGGAAGAGCTGGCAACATAGTGCCGACGTCCAATAGTGACAAAAAACTCAAGAAATTCAAGCATTCCCTCAATAAGATTTTAGAGAATTTGGCGCTACAGGTTGTCAGAGATGGTGAGGGCGCGAAAAAATTGATCACTATCGAAGTGCTGAGAGCTAAAACTAGCAATAGTGCGCATAAGATCGGGATGGCTATTGCTAATTCACCGCTTGTTAAGACAGCAATTGCTGGCGAGGATGCTAATTGGGGCCGAATTGTTATGGCAGTTGGTAAAACAGGTATTGTTTTGGATCAATCCAAACTATTGATATCTATAGGCGGCGTTCTAGTCACTGAAAATGGGAAAAGAGTAGATAACTATGATGAAGTAAAATTGACGTCGCATCTTAAGAGTGCTGAGATTCTACTTCAAGTTGATCTGGGTGAGGGCAATAGCAATTCTAAGATATGGACATGCGATTTTACACATGACTACATTCGAATAAATGCCGATTATCGCACCTAGGGTTTTAAACGCGACAATTAGGAAATATTCTATCTTATTGTTTTATCCGAACTTTTACCGACCAATATTTTGTAAAAGCTATTAAGTTTTTTAATTTTTTCAAACAGTTCTTCTTTCGATCCATTATTTAAAATTAAATCGTCAGCTATTCTTCGTCTCTCTATATCAGAGCTTTGAGTAGTGAGAATAGCGTCAATTTCTTTGTCGCTTAGTTTGCTGCGTTTTTTAATTCGGTTACGACGAATATCTATCGGGGTTTCTACCACCATAACTCTATCAAAGTCTAATTCTCTTTTAATTTCAATGAGAAGAGGTATAGAGAAAATACAGTAAGGCTCCTCTATGCGTCGAGCAGATGATTCCATATCTTGTTGAATTGCGGGATGCAGTATTGCTTCCAATTGCTTTCTTGATTCAACATCATTGAAGACCAATTGTCGCAGCGCATGGCGATTTAAGCTATTGTCGATATTCATAACCATACGTCCGAAAGCTTCTTCAATTTCCCCGAGGATTAATGGATTGTTTTTTGTTAATTTATGAGAAATTTCGTCTGCATCCAGAATAATTACATTGAGATCCCGGAAGTATTCCGTCACCGTTGTTTTACCGCTACCGATACCGCCGGTTAGAGCTATTCTTAACATCTTATATTCGAATTTCTTAGTTCTTAATGTTTTATAGTATAAATTTGTGGATGTCTTGATCCACTACTGGTGCAAAAAGTGTATTTAAACTTAAACTGAGCACTACTTAATTCTATTATAGAATGCGCCTACTTTAGATGCCTATAACCAAACATAGTAATATATTGTGCGTTTATTCTCGGATGCATGTGGGGTTTTTGTTAATTTTATCTAAGACATACTCGCACTAGGTCTATCAAATAGCAAAATTATATGAACTTCATGCTTGATCGTTTCTCAATCAAAACACAATTTAGCCACATAGCGGAGAATTATGATGTTGTATCATTTTTACAGAAAAAGGTAGCAGATGAACTTTTGAGTCGACTGAATTTCTTTGAACCCGCAGAAAATATAGTTATCGATATCGGGTCCGCAACTGGCTACGTCGGCCGAGGCCTCCGTGAAAAATTTCCTAAAGCATCAGTTTTGGAAATAGATCTCTCACTTGCCATGGTGTCAGAGTCTCTCAAATTAGATCCTGCAGCTAGAGTTTTAGTCTCGTCTGTTGAGAGGCTGCCTTTCGCAAATGAATCAGTGCCTATGATTATCTCAAACATGTTATTGCAGTGGTGCGATCTTCCTAAAGCTCTTTCAGAAATTGCGCGAGTTTTAGAAGTTGGCGGAAATTTCTTCTTTACAACTTTGGGACAAGGTAGCTTGTCTGAACTTAGATCTGTTTGGTCAAAGATTGATGATTTTCCTCATGTACATGATTTTTATGACATGCATGATATCGGGGATGCTCTAATGGTGGCGGGTCTCTCTGAGCCTATTATTGACACTGATAGAGTTTGTACGACGTACACCGATTTCTCGAAATTAGTAGGCGAATTTAGAAGTATAGGCGCTACTAACACCCGAGTTGATCGTCACAAAGGTTTGATGGGTGTATCTAAATATGACCTAGCGGTCAACGCCTATGAAATATTTCGTAATCAAGCGGGTCGTTTGCCTGTAACTTGGGAGGTGATATTCGGCCTTGCGACAAAAAATCGTATATGGGTAAGTAAAGATATACCAGTTGTCATGGGTAGTTAGCGAGTAAGCACTGCAACATCACCATCATCAAGCATCAAGTCAGGCTGTTTCATCAATTACATTAAAGGAATTAGGATGATCCTGTCGACAATAAGTGCCAAGAAAATCAGGAACAGATAGCGAATCGAGTAGACAAATAATACACGCGCACGATTGGAATCCTGATTTTTTGTTACAGGCTCAAGAAGCGCGTGGATGAGACGCCAAGAATTCAGTAAAAATCCGACACCAAGTAAAACAGAAACAATTGCATAAAGCCACCCGGAAAAACCAAACAGCAGAGGGCTTAGAGTAGTTGGAACTAGCAGAAAACTATAAATGCCAATTTGCAAAGCTGTGCCTCTTCTTCCAGATGTTACAGGCAGCATTGGCACAGAGGCTGCAGCATAATCGTCCTGTCTTAAAATCGCGAGAGCCCACGAGTGTGGTGGCGTCCACAGAAAAATTACCAGAAAAAGAAACACCGCACCGAAGTCAATTGATCCCGTTACGACCGTCCAGCCAATCACGGGTGGTAGTGCGCCGGAAACTCCACCAATTACGACATTTTGAGGAGTTCGGCGCTTCAGCCATATGGTATAAATGATTACATAATAAAGTATTGTTACCATTAATAATATGGCTGAAAGATAATTTGCCCACATTGCAAGGGCAGTAACTGAGGCAATGGAAAGTATCACTCCAGTCGACAGCGCTTCAATAGGCTTTAATCGGCCCGCTGGAAGTGGCCGATGAATAGTTCGTTGCATTTGAGCATCCATGTCCCGGTCGTACCACATATTGATAGCGCCTGCCGCCCCAGCTCCCACTGCAATAGAAATTGTGGACAATATCGACATTACGAGACCTAATTCTCCTGGAGCGAGAAACATGCCTACAATCACAGTAAAAATGACCAGAGACATAACTCGTGGCTTCAATAAGGCGAAATAGTCTGATAAACGGCTTGAAATGTGGGCTAGTGAAGTCATTCCATGGGTTTCATCTAGGTTGGCAGCAATAATTTTTTTAGGAGGTTATATCCTAAGGTAGTCGATTTCGGATAGTCTAAGTTACAAAAGTGTCGTCAGGGTGCATTCTAACCTCCTTGAGATCAGTTTGAAGCTGTTGGAACACGAATTTCGAGATTGACAATAAATAACTGGTATAGGTGCCCTGAGTTGTTTGCATAGCAGTAAAGTTGAAGTAAAGGAACCGCTATGGGAAAATACGCAGTAAGACAAGCAGTAGGGGGGAGAGTTGCAGGAAGCAACCGAAAACGTTTGGATGACCTGGTTATATTCAGCCTAAAGCTTATTCGCCCCTAAGAAGAGGATAGCCTAATAGATTGTTAGGTAATCCAGAACATTATAATTTTTTTGAGGAATACAACGGTATGGCGCTGGCAATCATTTTGGTTCTGCTGGTAATAGGCTCGGTGCTTTTTCATTTCCTAAGCCCTTGGTACCTTACACCTATAGCATCTAATTGGGATTTCATCGACGATACCTTGACTATTACATTCATAGTATGTGGTTTTGTGTTCGTTGCGTTGAATCTCTTTCTTGCTTATTGTGTATATAAATATCGATACCAAAAGGATCGTGTAGCGGAATACGAACCAGAGAATAAGCGACTCGAATGGTGGTTAACCGCGTTTACGACCGTCGGCGTCGTTGCGATGTTGGCTCCAGGTCTTTTTGTATGGGCGAAGTACGTTGAGGTTCCCGAGGATGCTCATTTAGTTGAAGTTGTTGGGAAACAGTGGTCTTGGAAATATCGTTATCCTGGCGATGATGGAATTCTAGGTACGGTTGATACGCGTCATATCGATGCTAAGAATCCATTTGGTATGAATCCTGATGATCCGAACGGGCAAGACGATGTGTTAGTGAGTGGTTCAGAAGTGCATTTACCGCTTGATCGGCCAGTGAAAATGCTTCTAAGATCCCAAGATGTTTTGCATGATTTTTATGTTCCCCAAGTTCGTGCAAAGATGGATCTCGTTCCAGGTATGATCACTTATTTTTGGTTTACACCAACTAGAGCAGGACGTTACGATGTACTTTGCGCTGAACTCTGTGGATCAGCGCATTACAACATGCGTAGTTTTATGGTGCTCGAAGAAGAGCAAGATTTTAATTCATGGTTAGCAACACAGCCAACTTTTTCGGATACGCAAAAAGTGCAGGTGGCTTCGATTGGAGTGACACCTATCGAGCAGGGCCAGCAGATTGCACAAAGTCAAGGCTGTATCGGATGTCATAGCTTAGATGGAGCGCCTGGGGTGGGACCAACCTGGAAAGATCTCGACGGAAAAATGGAAAACTTGGCTGATGGCTCGACGGTGATTGTGGATGATCAATATTTGATAGAATCGATTGTTGAGCCTAACGCAACTATTGTTGCCGGATATCCGCCCATAATGCCAGCTTATCAATTAGACGAAAATCAGTTGGCCGCGCTCTTGGCGTATATCAAGAGTTTGTGAAACAGTGGAAATAAATGTGGCAAAATTTGCATGCAAAGTTCAAAAAAATTATTTGAGCACTTAGAAACTAGAAAGCAAGGGTATTTGACATGGCTATAACAGATGTTGCACATGATGCAGTCGATTATGTACCACCGGCAGAGGTACAAGAAGAGGAGTTGTATCACCCAAAGACTTGGCTAGGAAAATATGTCTTTTCCCAAGATGCAAAAATAATCGCATTGCAATACTCGATCACTGCAATGGCAGTCGGGTTAATTGCTCTTATTCTTTCGATTCTGATGCGATTACAGCTCGGATTTCCGGGAGTCTTTTCTTTTATTACGCCGGATTCCTATATTCAGTTTGTTACTATGCACGGTATGATCATGGTGATCTATCTGTTAACGGCACTATTCCTTGGTGGGTTCGGGAATTACTTGATTCCGTTAATGGTGGGCGCGCGCGACATGGTATTTCCTTATGTCAATATGATTAGTTTCTGGATCTATTTATTTGCTGTTTTACTTTTGCTAGCGAGCTTTTTTGTTCCGGGCGGGCCCACAGGAGCAGGTTGGACTCTCTATCCACCCCAGACTATTTTACCGGGAACACCGGGAGCCGATTGGGGTATCTTATTAATGTTAGCGTCACTGGCAGTTTTTGTGATTGGTTTCACAATGGGCGGTTTAAATTATGTGGTAACTATCCTTCAGGCAAGAACTCGGGGTATGACACTGATGCGCATGCCACTAACGGTATGGGGAATTTTTACCGCCACTGTGCTCGCATTATTCGCATTTCCAGCGTTATTTGTCGCCGCGATAATGATGACCTTGGATAATGTTCTTGGAACCAGCTTTTTTATGCCTGCAATCGTTTCGATGGGTCAAACGCTAGATTATTCTGGCGGCAGTCCAGTTTTGTTTCAGCACTTGTTCTGGTTTTTTGGTCATCCCGAAGTTTATATAGTCGCACTTCCAGCTTTTGGTATAATTTCTGAATTAATTGCCGTGCATGCGAGGAAGAATATATTTGGTTATCGCTTGATGGTTTGGGCTATCGTTGTAATTGGAGGGCTAAGTTTTGTTGTTTGGGCTCACCATATGTACGTAAGCGGCATGAATCCGTATTTTGGTTTCTTCTTTGCAACGACTACATTAATCATTGCAGTGCCAACTGCTATTAAAGTATATAACTGGGTTTTGACTCTTTGGCGGGGTAATATCCGCCTTACCGTACCGATGCTTTTCGCAATAGGATTCGTTTTTACTTTTATAAATGGTGGGCTGACCGGCATATTCTTGGGCAACGTTATAGTAGATGTTCCACTATCAGACACGTATTTTGTGGTTGCGCATTTTCACATGGTAATGGCTGTATCCCCGGTTTTGGCTGTGTTTGGAGCTGTTTATCACTGGTACCCAAAGATCACTGGTCGGATGCTAAATGAGTCGATGGGTAAGTTTCATTTTTGGATTACATTTGTTGGGCTGTACTGCATTTATTATCCCATGCATTATCTTGGCATAATGGGCGTACCACGACGTTACTACGCTAATGAGGGTTCTACTGGCTTGCCGGACTGGATTCCTGAGTCCGCACAGGTTTTGAATGCCGGAATATCAATAGCAGCGGTGATTGTAGCAGCAACTCAACTTGTCTTTCTCTACAACCTAGTTATTAGTACTCGACGTGGCAGGCTTGCAGGAGATAACCCATGGGGCGCTACAACGCTTGAATGGCAGACGAGTACTACGCCTCCTACACATGGTAATTTTGGTAAAGAGTTGCCGTCTGTTTATCGATGGGCTTACGATTACAGTGTTCCAGGAGCTAAAGAAGATTTTATTCCTCAGAATGTTCCTGCAAATGGCGAGACTGGAGAGGTACGATCAGGTTAATAGGTAATGACTTAAAAATTGGAAGAAGATATAAGAATTTTATGAGCCTTAGAGAGCAATTAACAGCTAAACCTTGGATAACACAGAGGGGAGCTATAGCTGATTCAAAAGGTTTGTCCGGATCGACACCTAAAGTTGCTTTAGGTGCGTTCATAGGGGTGGCATCCGTACTTTTCGGCCTATTTATTGCAGCCTATTTTATTCGTATGGGGTATTCTGATTGGCGATCTCTTCCTATACCGGCCCTTCTTTGGCTGAATACGGTTGTTTTAATCGGAGGGAGTATTTTCATGCAGTGGTCGATGATATCGGCCAGGCATTCCAATCAGGAAGGCATGAGATTTGGGTTGTACTTAGGAGGCGGGTGTGCAATTGTCTTTCTAGTTGGCCAATGGCTTGCATGGCAACAACTTGGACAGCTTGGCTATTTTGTTGACTCAAATCCTTCAAACGGATTTTTTTATATGTTAACTGCGGTGCATGGCCTACATCTGATTGGTGGGCTTGTAGCTTGGATCCGCGCGGTGATTCGAGTGCATGGTAAAGGAAACTTTGCTCGAATTCGTATGATTTTGGAGCTGTGTGCTATTTATTGGCACTTTCTTTTACTGGTTTGGTTGGTGCTATTTGTACTCATACTGGTAACCTAGGGAGCAAGGAGAAGAGAATCAATGACGCAAACTTCGCAAGCAACAACTGCGGATACTACTGAATTATTACCTGGTACTTCAGGGGTGGTCGCCGACTGGTCGTCTGATCAGGTAGCGTTTAAACGCGTGCCTTGGGGTAAGGCGATGATGTGGATATTTTTGATCAGCGATACTTTTATATTCAGCTGTTTTCTGATTGCTTATATGACGGTTCGTATGTCCACAACTGATCCTTGGCCTTATCCTAGCGAGGTATTTGCGCTCACTCTTTTTGGCCAAAAGATCCCGCTGATCTTAATTGCCATCATGACCTTTGTGTTAATCACAAGTAGCGGGACAATGGCGTTAGCAGTAAATTTCGGTTACCGAAAAAATCGTAAGGTTACATTTATACTCTTGTTGATCACAGCGTTATTAGGCGCAACCTTTGTTGGTATGCAGGTCTTTGAATGGTCTAAGCTCATTTTTGAGGAAGGAGTGCGTCCATGGAGTAATCCAATGGGAGCACCACAGTTCGGAGCTATCTTTTTTATGATCACAGGGTTTCATGGTACGCATGTTTCTATTGGTGTTATTTTCCTGATCATTGTCGCAGTTAAGGTTTTGCGAGGAAATATGGATGAAGAGCGCCCTGGATTCATGACTGGCAGACCTCAACGCTATGAAATGGTCGAAACTATGGGCCTTTACTGGCATTTTGTGGATTTAGTTTGGGTCTTCATATTCGCATTCTTTTATCTTTGGTAGGGAAAACATGGCACAGACAGAAACACAACAACACCCACTCGGGGTATATTTTAAAATATGGGCGCTACTTTTTGTATTAAGCGCCATGTCTTATATGGTTGATTATTGGCAGTTTGAAGGCTGGATAAGATGGTTTCTTATCGTAATTTTTATGTTTCTGAAAGCTGGCTTGATTGTTGCTGTTTTCATGCATATGATCTGGGAGCGGTTCGCATTAGTATACGCAGTTCTGGTTCCGCCATTAGTGCTCATTGTCTTCGTTGGCATAGGTGCTCTGGAAGCAGATTACACATTCTTTGCGAGGGAAATTTTTCTTAGTCCGAATGACTTCGTAGTTGAAGCACACCACTAAAGATGTCTATTTTCCTGATGGATAATTTATTGGTCGGCCATTATGTATAAATTTAACCTAACATTCTGAAAAACGTCCTATGAAAAGTTTCCTCACCATTTGTTCGCTTCTTTTTGTTTTAGTTATTGTAGTTTTTGTTGATTGGCATCTGGATACGCCGAATCGAGTGGAGCAACAAAGAAGTTCATTGCTAGGGGGTGGTTCCGGGGTTGGTGATCGTGTTTCCATGGTCGGTCAAATCAATGTCGAAAAAACAGAGGAAGAATTATTAAAAAGTGAGGAGTCGCCTAAAGTTGAAATCGCCGAGAGTCTCGTCAGTGATGATACTCTGCCTGACGGAGAGCAAGTCTATTCTATGGCCTGTATGGCTTGCCACGGCGCTGGGATAGCAGGTGCTCCACGGACGGGAGATATACCTGCCTGGGAAGAGCGTATGATCGCTGGCATGGACACACTGATTAATCACGCTATTAATGGATTCCAGGGTGAGAAAGGTGTCATGCCTGCAAAAGGCGGCAATCCCTCTCTAAGTGATGGGGAAGTGGCAGCTGCGGTCGAGTATATGGTCGCTCAGTCGCAGTAAAATACAGCTAGTTTTAAAAACACTTAGATTAAGAGGGAAGGAATCGATTCTCATAAGTTCTCGAGCTTTATCAAGTGGCATTGCCTTTGTTTAACTCATCAACATTCGACAAACTTGGTTTTTTTTGCGGCCTTATTTTGGCTGTTTCTATCCTAAATTGTGCGCTAGCTAGAGCAAACATGACAGGATTGGCATTAGTTACAGCATCAAAATCAGACCTACCACATACTAACATAAGTACCCAATTAGCCGTGCATTTCCGTCCTGGAGGTGAGGAGCTCGATAGGCGTAAGTCCGATCCCATTTTTATGGCGAGAATAAAATCTTTAGAAGCTACTGGTGGTTGCCGTGGCTGTGATTTGCGCGGCGCTGATTTTGATGATGCAAATCTCAATGGTGCGGATCTCGTAAGGGTAGATTTTACGGCGGTTAAATTAAAAGGCGCTACTTTAGTAAAAGCAGATTTAACGCGAGCCATACTTTTTGGGGCTATTCTTGTTAATGCGGATCTTCGTGATGCCAGGTTAGTCCAAGTTGATTTAAGGAAAGCTAATCTCCAGAACGCGGATCTTAGTGGAGCTAATTTAGGTTTTTCCAATTTACGTAAAATAGATCTTCGTAACGCGAATTTGAAACACTCTGTGTTGCGGGGAGCGGATCTAAGTGGGGCCCGAATGAAGGGAGCCAATTTGAGCGATGCAGATCTCAGAGAAGCATTAGTGGAGAAATCTAGCATGACTAAAGCTATTTTATGTCGGACTACTTTGCCGTGGGGCTTAAATAACAGAGATTGTGCAGAAAATTAAGAACATAATATAGCCGATGAAAAAACCTCTTGAAACGCAACAGATATTGATATAGTGAAGAGTTTCAGATTTCGTTATTGGATTTTCGCATTTTTAGCATTTTTTTCATGCTGTAATGTAGTTAGAGCGCATGGATTTGGCGCTCGATATGATCTGCCTGTGCCATTATCATTGTGGATTGTAGGTGCCGGTGCCACTATTATTCTGTCGTTCGTTTTGGTAGCAATGTTTGCGACAACAACATTTGAACAGTTTCATTATCCTCGGATTAATCTACTAAGGTACGCGTTTTTCCGCATGCTTACTAAGCAGTTTGTTCTATTTATGGTTAGATTGATCGGAGTAATTATTCTTATTATCGCAATAATTGCAGGATATTGGGGTGACGCCAATCCCTATAACAATGTGACGCCAGTTTTGGTTTGGGTTATTTGGTGGGTCGGAGTCGTATATTTTTCTGTGTTGGTGGGTAATTTGTGGGCGCTAATTAATCCTTTTGGAACTCTGTTTGCATGGACGGAAGTTCTTTTAGGACGGCATTTCGGTGTAAAAAATTTGTCACGCAATCTGCCTTATCCAAAGTCGTGGCAAATGTGGCCGGCAGTAATCGGATTGATCGGTTTTTTTTGGGCAGAGCTTCTATGGACTGATGGGAGCGATCCCAGAAATTTAGCGATGGTTGTTACCGTTTATGGATGTACAACCTGGCTCGGAATGTTTTTATATGGTCGAGAGACATGGCTGAATAACGCAGATCCATTTTTTTTGGTTTTTAGAGTGTTTTCTGGATTTTCGCCTATGGAAATTCGTGTCCGCTCTATCGGTAGTCAAAAAAAGTGCCAGATTTACTCATGTCCTCACATTAGCAAAGACTGTGTGAATGGATATGGGTGTGTAAGGTATGCTAAAACTAGTCAAGTCGAATGGAACCTCCGACCTCTAGGAGTTGGACTCCTACAAACTAACAGCGTACCTCTTTCCCTAATGGTTTTTGTTCTAATTTTACTCGCATCCGTTACTTTTGATGGGTTCCTCGAAACACCCCTTTGGTTAAATATTCTTGATCGTAGCATAGCCGAAGAGATTTTTTTGATTGGAAACTTTGCATTATTGTTAGTGCCCCTGCTGTTTTTTCTTATTTATGTGGTTTTTTGCTGGTTCATGGTTCGGGTCGTGCTAGCTTCTAAACCAAACTCGGATTCCAATAGAAATATTAACACTCTGGATGTCGCTTGCTCATTTATTTTGACACTAGTTCCAATAGCGATTGCTTATCATCTTGCGCATTACCTTTCATTTTTGCTTATAACAGGACAGTATTTGATACCTCTTTTGTCCGACCCCCTTGGTATTGGGTGGAATATTTTCGGCACATCGGGATATCGTCCAAATATTGGCGTTATAGATGCCCGCACTAGTTGGTATGTAGCAGTGGGCGCTGTTGTATCTGGGCACGTAATTTCAGTTTATATAGCCCATAAAACAGCCCTCAGTATTTTTCGTAACATTAGAACCGCATTGTATAGCCAAATTCCCATGATCGTGTTGATGGTGCTCTATACGATGTTAAGTCTATGGATCTTGGCTCAACCCATGGTGGAATAAATTTTTGATGTCCGCGGCACAGAAATATCGTTTTCTCCGATATAATTGAAGTTCACACACATCAAAAAACAGAGTTAAACTGATTATGGATCATGACGCAAAAACCAATGGTATGAGCGAAGGCGAAGGCGTAGGCATTGTTGTTGCTATTATTGGTGTATCTGTATTTCTTTTGGGATTAATTGGAATTTTTTTAGTATAAGATGGGCCCGTATAAGTTACGTTAATTATTATTTTTTCTCTTATCCTTAGAGAGATTAATGTTTATGTACGTGTTGTTAACGCCTATCAAGGAAGATTTTGAGCGGAATTCGTTCTTTCCAAATTAGTGCTACTAGCTACTAAGAAGAGGGATTGACGAAGTGCTCATGCTAAAGTATAAAAATCTAAGATCTTTTGTAGGACAGTACATGCCGACCTCACTCCCTAAGATGATTATTGTAGCTAAAGTTCGTTTTTGCATACCAAATAATATTAACTTCACGTTAAGAGATTTCTATATATAGATGGATTCTCTAAAGTAATGTCTGTGGCTTTTGTGAAAAAAGGATAAGTGCAGCCAACTACAGAGACCAATAAAAGAGCAATAATTGTGAATCGCATGCGCATCTTAAGCTTCCTTCCTAGGACATTTTGTAAAAAGCAATGTTATTTTATCTTAAGAAATATACCGAATGATTATTTCACATTGGGGTCATCATCGGAATTTTTCCACACTAATCTCCAAGTTGCCCAGAATATACTGATGCAAACGCTGAGCCCCAAGAGGGATAATAGAATTGCTAGCGTGGACATAGGCCAATTTTAATTTTTTGCGACGTCCTGAATTTTCTTGGGTTAGTTTACTGTGTTCCCGTGGTGTGTTGGGCCACTTTTTAGTTCATAAATAGATGTCAGATGTTAAAAGCACTCATCTGTCCGCATAAATCGCCATTTTCCGCGCGGTAAATCTCCTAGGTAAAGCTTTCCAATTTTGACTCTAACCAGTGACTTAACATTAAGATCGACGAGCTCACACATTCTACGGATCTGTCGTTTTCGGCCTTCGCGCAGTGTAAAGTGCAGTTGATCCCTATTGATTTGTGAAACTTCAGCAGGGCGAAGCGCTCTACCGTCTAATGATAATCCTTTCTGGAGTAATCGGATAGCGGACTGAGTAATCTGTCCATTCACCCGAACAATATACTCTTTTGATATTGGATGTGTAGGGTGGATAAGTTTTCGAACGATGGCGCCATCTTGAGTCAGAACTAAAAGTCCCGAAGAATCAATGTCGAGACGACCAGCAGTGTGTAGTGATTTTCTGTCAATCACCTTATTTTTATCATTTTGATTGGCGTTATATTGATTCTTTGGTGTAACTAGAGTGCGTATATCAATGTACGATTTCTCCGCCTGTGCTGCTACATAACCAGGCGGTTTGTTTATTAAGATAGTAGTTAATTTAGCACGGGCAGAAATTGCTTCAGGAGCTAAAACAATTTTTGCATCTGGTCGTGTCTTTGTCCCCACTTTAGATATAATTTCATCATCCACAATAACAAGGCCGTGTCGGATCATTTCATCTGCCTCACGACGGGAACATATCCCTCTGTCAGCCATGATTTTAGAGAGACGAATCATGATAACTTCATGAGTTTTAGTCAAAAGAGAAGATGCTTCACTTATCTTCCAGTGAGTCCAAAGTTAAATCTATCGCATGACCTAAATAATTTTTTGGACTAAGTCGTAGAAGAGCATCCCGAGACTCATCTGGTATTGGAAGTTGCTCTATGAAGTTTTTTAGAAGTTCAGGCGTGATATGTTCTTTACCTCGTGTAAGTTCTTTGAGTTGTTCATAAGATTCTTCGATCGCATGTCGTCGCATCACCGTTTGTATTGCTTCTGAGAGTATTTCCCATGACTGATCCAGTTCTGATGCTAGGACTGCTGTATTTAATTCCAATTTATCCAGACCCTTTAGGATAGATACATATGCAACCAGACTGTGGCCAAAGGCAACACCTAGGTTTCGTAGTGTGGTTGAATCAGTTAGGTCACGTTGCAAGCGACTAATAGGAAGTTTTTCAACTAGATGGCTCAAGATGGAATTGGCTATGCCAATATTTCCTTCAGAATTTTCAAAATCTATCGGGTTTACTTTATGTGGCATAGTGCTAGAACCGATTTCGTCCGGCACAACCTTTTGGCGAAAGTAGTTAAGTGAAATATATGTCCACAGATCACGATTTAGATCCAACAAAATGGTATTAATATGCCGGAGGCCGTGACAGTATTCTGCGATTCCGTCATGAGGCTCAATTTGGGTCGTCATTCTCTGATAAGAAAGACCAAGCTCTTCGACAAATATTTGAGTTAATTCAGGCCAATTTATGTCAGGATACGCAATAGCATGAGCATTAAAGTTACCTACCGCTCCGTTAAATTTTCCATATATAGGAATATTTTCAAGCCTATTTGATGCTACTTTCAGTCTGGACAAAAAATTTGCTAACTCCTTTCCCATTGTAGTAGGACTCGCAGCTTGCCCATGAGTGCGTGCTAGCATAGGAGTATGCGAGTATTCGCGCGCGAGCTTTTCAAGCTGATCTCTGATTTGGCGCAGCATAGGCAATATAATTTGCTCTCTTCCCTCTTTGAGCATTAATGCATAAGCAAGATTGTTGATATCTTCTGAGGTGCATGCGAAATGGATAAATTGTGTTACGTCACCAATCTCTTCTTTGCTAGTTAATTTATCTTTCAAAAAGTACTCAACTGCCTTAATGTCATGATTCGTTACGTGCTCGATGTTCTTTACACTTATTGCATCAGTCAATGAGAATTGATTAATCATATTTTCAAGATATTCAAGTTCTGTTTTAGAGAATGATGGCAGTTCGATAATTTCTGTACAATTGCTAAGAGCAACTAGCCACTTAACTTCTATCATAACTCTATACTTTATGAGGCCAAATTCGCTAAAGATTGATTTCAGTTGTAAAGTTTTATCAGCGTAACGTCCATCGAGTGGAGAAATCGCTAAAAGTTGTACTTCTTGATCGGTGGTAGGATCCATTATCGTTTTTTCTTGATTTCGGCACTCAGTAACACTGCTATCCACTGGCTTTTTGGATAATGCTCTAAGCCAATTTTTACCAACATCGTAAGCGGCACTGAAAGAAACATCCCAACAGGCCCAAAGACCCATCCCCAGAATACCAGTGATAGGAATACCACAAGGGTAGACAGTCCAACACCTTGACCCATGAAGCGGGGTTCAAGCAGATTGCCTACTATCATGTTGACAGTCAAATAGCCCGCCGCAATTAGTATTGCGTGAGTTAAGCCAATATCCAACATCCCAAGAACTACTACTGGCACTGCCGCGATAAGAGATCCAACATAAGGAACAAAGTTGAGTAAAAATGCTAAAAATCCCCACAGGATTGCGAATTCAACGCCTAGAATGGTTAACCATATAGTTACGAGCACCCCCGTTAGCAGACTAACTGCAGTTTTTATTACTAAATATTTTTTTAAATCTTCCATAAAACCCGCGAAATTAACCATCGTTTTTTCAGGGTTTGGGAAAATTGTTCTTAGTTTTGCCGGTAGTGCAATTGCCTCAACTAAAACGAAAAGCACCATAAAAATTATCAAAAGACTATCAGACAAAATACCGCCAAAACTAGTGAGTAGTCCACCAAACAATTGGGCAGCTTCTCTTGGATCAATTAACTCACCTATTCCTTCCGTTGGCAGATCAATGCCGAGGCTTCCAACAAAAATGATTGTCTTTTCTTGCGCTACCCGAAGTTTTTGTTCATAGGCAGGAAGTGCTCCACTAAGTTCGTTTATTGATGTACCAATAAGCGAGCCAACAATAGCGACGAACCCAATTAGTATGATTAATATAAGGATCAATGCAACTATTGTTGGTATTCCTTTTTCACGAAGCCAAATCATTAAAGGCGTTACGAGCATCGCAAGAAATAAAGCAATCAATAATGGGACGACAATCGCGCTAGCGGATTTTAAGCCTGCGATGATAATAACTAGGCAGGCCAGAATTAATAAAACACGAAGACCACTGTAAGATGTAGTAGATGTATTCAAGATATTTTTACCGAGTCAGTTGGGTTCTATAATTGAGTTCAGGAAGTTGACTCAATTCGATTCTTGCATCTTTGTTCGATTTGTTTCAATTCGATCAATGTAGCATCAATATCATTGCGTTTCTGTTTTAATATATTTCGACGCTGACGCACATTCTGTAGCAGTCTATCAAGTTCATATTTGTTATCCTGATCAAGGTCGTATAAGTTAAGAATCTCTGAAATTTCACTTAATGATAAGCCTAAACCCTTAACTCGCAATATTTGGCTGAGCCGTAGCCGATCTCGTCGTGAATAAATCCGTTGACGCCCGTTTCTTTTGGGTTGAAGCAAGCCTTCGTCTTCATAAAAACGAATGGTTCTTGTCGTGATTGCAAATTCTTCTGCTAGTTCAGAGATGGTCAGAAGTTCTGTCATTTCCTATTTCTCAAGAGATCAAGCGTTGCTATATAGAGAATTATATCGATCATTGACGTTTACGTAAACGGAAACTACAATTTGCCCTTAACAAAGGATTATAAAATTTTGGGCACTGATCTCTTCACCGATATAATTGGGAGTAGTTTTTCGATAGGAAAATCCATGTGAGGTGGATAATATTGGTTTGAATCAAGACATTGTCTTAATGAAGAGAAATGTTGTATTGCTGTCTATTTGTCTCGCCCTAATGATGTCCGCGACTTCGCTTATGATCGCTACATCACCACTTATAGGCATGTCTTTAGCGAGTAGCGAGGCATGGGCGACATTACCGTTAGCGTGCGTCTTCATTGGAAGTCTTTTATCTGTATTTCCCGCATCATTTTTGATGAAATTTGTCGGACGCCGTGTAGGTTTTATAGTGGGTTTAATCCTAGGGATAATTGGAGCCTGTGTTGCAACTATGGCGATTTTGGGCCAAAATTTTTATTTATTTTGTGTTGGCTCGTTAATAATTGGTTTTTTTAACGGATTCGGCCAGTTTTATCGATTTGCTGCCGCCGATGTTGCTACCGAAGCTTATCGTAGTCGAGCCATCTCTTGGGTTATGGCTGGTGGTGTTGTTGCAGCTTTTTTGGGACCAAATCTCGCCAATTGGTCAAGTAACTGGATCTCTGGTTATCCTTTTGCCGGCAGTTATGCGAGCCTCACCCTGATTTATGGGCTATCTATTATTTTGATGTGTTGTATCAGAATTCCTCTACCTACGGTATTAGAGAGAGGGTCGACTGGTCGGAGATTAGCAGAAATTACAGTTCAGCCGATTTTTGTGGTAGCTGTGTTAGGCGCTATAACAGCTTATGGAATTATGAATTTAATCATGACATCAACACCAATCGCGATGACCAAAACTGGGCACACATTTAGTCAAACCGCTTTTGTTTTTCAGTGGCATGTTTTTGGCATGTATGCACCATCGTTTTTTACCGGATACTTAATTAAAAAATTTGGAGTGACTCGTGTCATGATGGCAGGGCTCACTCTAATTTTTTGTTGTGTTTTTGTTAGTTTGCAAGGCCAAAGCTTTTCAAATTTCTGGACCGCTCTTCTTCTGCTTGGGCTAGGTTGGAACTTTGTCTTTATTGGCAGTACTACGTTGGTTACAGAATCATATACTCCATCAGAAAAAGCAAAGACACAAGGAGTGAATGACTTTATGGTATGGTCGATAGTGGCGATAACTGCGCTGTCTTCGGGATGGCTTCACCAATGGGTAGGATGGAAGATGATGAATATCTTAGTTTTACCAGCATTGCTAATTAGTTTGGTAGCAACAATTTGGTTACATTATACGCGGCAGCGAAATATCTAATTTCCTAGCTAAAAAGAATCACGTATTTTCTTAATCAGCTGTTTTGTTTGTGTGTGTGTCGTAATCACAATGATATTTCCTGATAGTACTAGTATGACTCCAATGCTAGCGGTGCTACTCCATGTATAGTTCTCAAACATAGTAGACAAAGTTAGTGCGACGATTGGGAATAAAACAGTAGCATATGCTGCTTTTGCAGGGCCAATTTTTCCAACAAGAGTAAGATAGAGCGTAAAGGCTAGAGCAGAGCCAAATAAACTCAGGTAAGCAAGAGAACTCACGTATCCGAAGCTAAGGTCGAAATTAAAGGTAGAGTTGTTAATAATAGAATAAAAAAGCAGGATCAAAGTGCCATAGAGCATTCCAAGTGCGTTACTCGGAATTACCTCAACACCGATTTTTTGTATGTGCGCTGATACAATATTTCCAACAGACGCGAGATACGTAGCAATTACACCCAAGATTACAGCGGAGACAACATCAGACGTCATCTCGGTTCCTCTTACTTCTGGCAAAAAGACTAAAATAATTCCCACCAGACCAACAACTGAACCAAAGATTATTCGCACCTCTATTAGTCGATTTAGGAAAAGTGCGCTGTTTAGAATATTCATAACAGTGATGGTTGAAAAAATTACTGCTAGTAGCCCACTTGTAATTCGATCAGCAGCTAAATAAAACAAAAAGTAGTTAAAACCAAAAAGACAGAAACCTAAAATAATTATCAGACCATGAATACGCCAACCGATGGGTAGCTCGATCCTTCGGATTCCACAGAAAATAAATAGTAGTAGTGCAGAAATAGCGAAACGATAGACTAAGGATATCTCCGGAGAGACTGTTCCAATTTGTAGAGTAATCGCGATCCAGGTAGAACCCCAGATCATTACAGTTGCCGAATAAAGAAATAGCGAATGCAAAATATCTATATCTAGAACTATGTTCTTTTAATATTTAAAAACTAGATATATGAAAAAAATTGCCTTGCTTATGATAGCCATTTTTATTGATAAATCGAGAGCATTGAAATAATAGAAAAAATAAGTAAGTTAGCACTTTTTCGACTAGTAATTGACAGTTGGAGAAATTGAAAAATTTATAGGTAAAAATAATTTTACATTATTGGGTCAAGATTCTATGCCAGTTTGAATCTAATTACGGGACTGATTTGTCGTTATTGAGTTGATTTATAGTTGTTTGCAGCGATTCTAGATTTATGACCGCGTGATACTGGGCAGGATTATCTGTTTTTTTAAATATTCGTTTTATAATGCTAGCGAGGTTTGGCTTTTTGTCACTCGGCAAGCTTCCTTTGCCAATACCTCCACCAAATTCAATAACATGTGTGATATCAGTGCGCAATGCATTTAGCAAGTTCTCATGCCAACGAACAGCATGGAATAGTTGATTGAATAAGTTTAATCGCATAGCTTGAGCGTTATTCTCATGAAACACCCCAGAAAAATTTGAGGCAACATTGCATTTTGCAAGCTGGAAATTTGTTGATTCAAGAAAGGGTCGAAATTTGATCGCTGCCTCAATCATATAGTAGGTATGAAATGCACCTTCAGTTGCTAGTCGAGTTGGCTTTATACGAGGATGGGTTTCCCTTAATTCAGTCACTAGTTTATCAAGATCGCTTGGCAGCCCGCCAACCACGGTTTGTTCGGGTAGGTTACAGGCTGATATACCGCAATAGTGTTTCGTAGCTAAGGTTTCAGCAATATCTTGGCTAAGCGGCAATGCGAGCATCTCACCCGTACCGTATTTCCCCATTAACTCGCCTCTTTTTTGCACGAGCTTCAGTGCTGTTTCAAAAGTTAGACAGTTTGCTGCAACTAGAGCTGAATATTCTCCTAAACTGTGACCTGCTGTTATCTGAGCGGAATATAGGCCATTTGATTCTATTTCGAAACTTTTAAGACATGCAATTGAATGAGTAAGAAGCGCTGGTTGGGTATAGCGAGTCAAGAAGAGTTTGTCTTCTGTGTCATCGAATGAAAGCTGTGCTAGATCATAGTTCAGTATGTCGCTAGCCTTTTCATATGTTTCCCGAACTACTGGAATTTCTAAAAACATATCTTTGCCCATGCCCTTATATTGCGAGCCTTGCCCTGGGAAGATAAATAGCAATTTATTCATTTTTTTTCGAATATTGTTATTCTTAATAATGTTGTTAATATAAATTAGTCATATTTTATATGAGGTGAATCATGAACCGTTTAAGTTTTATGACTTTTGATCCTATAACCGCATCGGCACATCTACGCAGAGTTGATCCTGGTCTAGGACGTTGTATAAATAAAGTTGGTCAGTGCCAACTTACAGTTAGACGAAACCGCTCAGTGTTCGAGTACCTGGTAAGGAGTATTGTATATCAGCAATTAACGGGAAAATCTGCATTAGCAATTTATATTCGACTTCTCGATAATTTTCCACATCATCGAGTGCGTCCAGAGCAGCTTTTATCTTTGAACTTGCAACAATTTCAATCGGCAGGTTTGTCCAAATCGAAAATCAAGGCATTACAGCATTTAGCCAAGGCTTCGTTAGGTGGGGGCGTGCCATCAATCTCTAAGTTACATTGCATGCATGATGATGAGATTATTGAAAAATTGAGTTCTATATGGGGTATTGGTCGCTGGACAGTTGAAATGCTACTTATTTTTCATCTTGGTAGACCCGATGTTCTACCTGTGAATGATCTAGGTATATTGCGAGGTTATCAGAAATTGCGAGGTTACTCTGAGCTTCCACCATCCGATCGACTAATGCGCGCAGGAAAGCGTTGGCGACCCTATCGAACCGTTGCTAGTTGGTATTTATGGCGAAGTCTCGATATTTAGGGCACTTCATAACCTTTTCTTATAAAAGACAGAGCTATTTATTAGAGGTCAACCTATCAAATTTTCTTTTCAGTTGATCTCTTGTTTCATGACAACTAGGATCTATCTCTATGCATGCAACTGGGCACACCACCACGCATTGAGATTCATCAAAGTGCCCAACGCATTCAGTGCAGAGTGAGGGCTCGATCTCATAAATTTCTGATCCCTGATATATTGCCCCGTTGGGACATTCGGTCTCACAGACATCACAGTTAATACATTCATTTGTAATACGTAGCGCCATGAGATACCAATCTACCGAGTCTTTTTGATTCTAAATTTTCAATTGAGTTTCTGTTGCAATGCCACCAACACCTTTGGGTGTAGAAATCTCGAAACATCGCCGCCTAGTATTGCAATTTCTTTAACCAGTGATGCAGAAACAAAGGTATAGTTCTCGGATGGTGTTAAAAATACTGTTTCAATCTCCTCATAAAGATGTCTGTTCATGGCAGCTAATTGGAACTCATATTCAAAATCTGTTACAGCTCTTAGCCCGCGGATCACGATGTTTGTACTATTTTCCTTCATATGATCGATCAACAGACCAGAAAATCCTTGAACCTCGATGTTTTTAATATCTGATAATACTTCTTGGGCGAGCACAAGCCTTTCGCTAGCTGAAAAGATTGGATTTTTTCCTGAACTTTCCGCGATCCCAACAATTACCTTATCGAATAACCTCGCCGCACGCTCAGCAAGGTCGATATGTCCATTTGTTATGGGATCAAATGTGCCGGGGTAGATCGCTTTTGTAATCATAGCTATGTTTTCTATTTGTTGAGTTTAATAATATTACTAGCAATGATGTGATGGTAATTAACTATTTAGTTGCTTTGTAAATTATGCGTTGATTTTAGGTTTTTATTTAGTCTATAGAGACCATATATAATGTTACTGCTACGTTTCTCCCTATACACGCTCCATCGCTCTTGTAGCTCAAATCTATCAATTTTATTGGGTTGCTCAATATATATTAATGCATTGTCGATCATTGAGCCCGATTGTTCCAGGATTGATACTATTTCAGGTAGTAAATCGTTTTGGAATGGTGGGTCAAGAAATACAATGTCGTAGCCAAATTTTGATTTTTTCAAAAAATCTAACGCATTTTGACAATAAACATTAATCTGTATAGCTGCTAAGATTTTGCATGTATGCAGTAATTGTTGATGAGTAATATGATTATTATCCACCATGTGTACTTCGTTAGCACCTCTGGAGGCGGCTTCAAAGCCTAAAGATCCGCTTCCAGCGAATAGATCCAAACATTTGGAGCCTGAAATCTCCGGCGCCAACCAGTTAAATAAGGTTTCGCGAGTAGAGTCGGCTGTTGGTCGAAGATTCTTTGATCCAGAAAATTCGATTACACGGCTTTTCCAGACGCCACCGATTATTCGTAGACTGCCTTTTTGGATTTGTGGTTTTCTATGAATCATTAACTTCAGCTATTGGACGCATAAGATGGTACGATTAATGCTGATTTAACTCAAAAAGTAAAGAATATCTTGTTTTGACAGATAATAAAAGTAACCTATTTTCTCGATTAGCGAGAACAAGAAATTTCCTTTCAGAAGGTTTTCAGAATCTTGTGAACAAAACTGGGAAAATTGATGCTAGCTTATGGGAAGAAATTGAAGACCAGTTAATCATGGCAGACCTAGGAGTCAAAGTTAGCCAAGAAATCGTGGACGGTTTTCGTAAGAATAAGAAGTTAGAGCAGGGCATTTCAGGAGATGATCTTCGTCGTGAATTAAGGAATGATATTGCAAGGATTCTTGATCCCGTTAGTACTTTAAAACCATTAACACCCTGTAAAGAAACGGCAGTATTGCTTGTTGTCGGTGTAAACGGTGTTGGTAAAACAACTACCGTTGCGAAGTTAGCACATTGGTTAAAAAGCCAAAATAGGAGCGTGATGTTAGCAGCGTGTGATACATATCGTGCCGCTGCAATTGAGCAATTAGAAGTTTGGGGAGATCGTCTCGATTTGCCAGTGATATCCCAAGAGCACGGAACAGATCCAGCTGCAGTTGCACATGACGCATTTGCATCAGCCCGCTCAAAAGGTGTTGATGTATTGATTATCGATTCGGCCGGTCGCCAACATGTTAATACTGGGCTAATGGATCAATTAGGGAAAATTCAAAGGGTATTAAAACGTGTAGATAGCTCTGCACCTCATGATATTTTTTTAGTTGTTGATGCCGGCAATGGCCAAAATGTACTCTCTCAAGCAAGGACTTTTAATGATGTTGTAGCTCTGACTGGAGTTTGTGTAACCAAGCTTGACGGTACGGCCCGAGGAGGGATTATTGTTGCGCTTGCTAAGGAATTTGGCCTACCGGTTCCATTCGTAGGAACTGGGGAAGGACTGGAGGATTTAGAGCAGTTTGATCCAAATGAATTTGCAGAAGCATTTTTGCCTACTTTTTGACTATTCAAGAAGCGGATTAAACTTAGATTAGTTCGCGGAAAAGTTTATAACATACTGATATTAAATGAATAAAAAGAAAAAATTATTTTGTCTAAAAATTAGCACTCTCTAAAGAAGAGTGCTAAAATTGTCATACCTAAAGAAAGAAAAACACAAATGACTTATCAAGCAACACTTCCAGCCACGTTAGATTTTAACCTGAGCCAGGGATTAACTGGGTATCTACAAGCAGTGAAAGATGCACCGATGTTATCGCATGAGGAAGAGCAGGAGTTTGCACGTTTATATAGGGAGCAAGAAGATTTAGAGGCCGCACGTCGATTAGTTTTTTCCCATCTTCGTTATGTTGTTTCCATTGCTAGGGGTTTTGTAGGATATGGGTTGCCTCTTGCAGACTTAATTCAGGAAGGTAATATCGGACTCATGAAAGCAGTTAAGCGGTATGATCATACTCGCGACGTTCGATTGGTGTCATTTGCGGTGCATTGGATTCGTGCAGAAATTTATGAATATGTTGTTCGAAATTGGCGAATGGTTAAGATTGCAACGACCAAAGCGCAGCGTAAACTCTTCTTTAATCTACGCAAGAATCGGGCTCGACTCGGATGTATGAGAGAATCAGAAATTCAGGCACTGGCAAAAAAATTAGATGTAGATCCCAAGGTGGTTCGTGAGATGGAATCTAGGCTTGATGGAGATGATCTAACATTTGATGTCGATCTAGAAGGTGATGAGCGTAGTTCCTGGAGCGCACCGGCTGAGTCGTTAGCGGATTCTAGAAATGACCCCGGTATTACGGTAATTCGAGATAATGAGGAAAAGCATCAAAGCAATGAGTTATCTACTGCGTTAGATGCTTTAGATGAGAGAAGTCGCGATATTATTAAGCGACGTTGGCTAGACCAAGACCAACAAAAACCGACATTGGGAATGCTAGCGAAGGAGTACGGCGTGTCTGCTGAGCGGATTCGTCAGATTGAAAAAAATGCTTTGGCTGAAATGAGAAAGTTCTTAGTGGTTTAGGTGGGTTTTTCAATCGCCGATTAGGATTACTCTTTTTGTGCCAATGCTCAACAATAATCTGCTGAACCTTATGTAATTAAAAATTCCATGAGCGCCTTTTGAGCATGCAGTCGGTTCTCAGTTTCTTCCCAGACGACACTTTGTGGTCCATCAATTACTTCTGCGCTAACTTCTTCGCCACGATATGCAGGGAGGCAGTGCATAAACAAAGCATCTTCATGAGCCAATTCCATCAGTGAATTAGTGACGGTAAATCCATAAAAATCTTGTTTGATTTGCGCGTTATCCATTTTACTTCCGATGCTTCTCCAGGTGTCGGTAACGACCAAATCAGATCTAGCGACAGCTTCTTTGGGAGAATGCATAAGCTTAACTCTATTTTTTGCGACTTCTAAAATGTTAGGGTCAGGCTCATATCGTGGGGGACAGGCTAGCTGTAAGTCAAAATTAAATTTAACGGCAGCATTGATCCAAGAATGACAAACGTTATTTCCATCTCCAACCCAAGAAATCTTAGCATCCCTGATTGATCCCTTTTTTTCTGTAAACGTAAGGACATCAGCCAGTAGTTGACAAGGATGATAGCTATCGGACATAGCATTAATTACAGGAACGCTTGAGAATTCAGCCAATGTTACAATTCTGTCATGGGCAAATGTTCGCATCACAATTAGGTCAGCCATGCTCGATATTACTCTCGATGTATCAGACAAAGATTCTCCGCGACTTAATTGGCTATGCTGTGGCTCTAGAAATACTGTGTGACCGCCAAAATGTGTAGCAGCTACCTCAAATGATATTCGGGTTCTAGTCGAAGGTTTCTCAAACAGCATTACCATGGTCATACCGGACATCAGAGACCCAAGATCACTCGCTTCATGAGTATTCTTGATTGTTTGAGCACGATCAATCAAGCCACTCAGTTCATCGGAACTTAGATCGAAGAGCGTTAAAAAATGCCGAATACTCATAATATAGAGATCAAACAGTAACCTAAAAGCCTAGTTAATTAGCAGTTTAAAAAAGAATATCAATTTTTATGCATAAAGCGATGATATTCTAATGTTAACTATGATTGTATCTCAACATCTTTATTCAATTAGTGAATAATAGATTGATATAATTTAACAAAGAACACAGTTTAGGGCAGCCTGAATGGACCCTTAGGAATAAACACATTTATGAATGAGATCTCCAAAGTCGTTCTCGCCTATTCCGGCGGGTTGGATACGTCTGTAATCTTGAAATGGCTACAGTTGGAATATGGTTGTGAAGTTATAACTTTTACCGCTGACCTGGGACAACAAGAAGAAGTTCAACCAGCTCGAGAAAAGGCTAAAGCCATGGGTGTAAATAAAATATTTATCGAAGATTTGCGCGACGAGTTTGCTCGCGAATATATTTTCCCCATGTTTCGCGCTAATGCAGTGTATGAAGGTGAGTATTTGCTAGGCACGTCTATAGCACGTCCGCTAATAGCCAAGTATCTTGTAGATATTTCTAGTAGAACTGGTGCGAACGCAATTTCACATGGCGCGACAGGCAAAGGAAATGATCAGGTGAGATTCGAATTGAGCGCTTATGCATTAAATCCAGAAATAAAAATAATTGCCCCATGGCGAGAATGGAACCTTGGTTCAAGGGAGAAGCTTGTTGAGTTTGCAAGAAAATACGATATACCAGTAGAAACCCGCCCTGACGGTGGTTCTTCATATTCGACAGACGCAAATCTCTTGCATATTTCATACGAAGGTGGTGAATTAGAGAATCCCGCGATTCCACCCGAGGATAGTATGTGGCGTTGGACTGAGGCTATAGAAAAAACACCTGATGACAAACAGACAATTCAAATAACTTTTGCCCGAGGAGACCCCGTAGCTTTGAATAGTAGCGAATTAGCTCCGGGAGAAATGATGACTGCTTTAAATGAGCTGGGGTCAAAGCATGGAATTGGAAGAATTGATATCGTAGAAAACCGTTATGTTGGGATGAAATCACGTGGGTGCTATGAAACACCAGGCGGAACAATCCTTTTAAAGGCTCATCGCGCAATAGAATCAATTACATTGGATCGTGAAGTTGCTCATTTAAAAGACGAGTTGATGCCCAAATATGCATCACTGATTTATAACGGTTACTGGTGGGCGCCTGAACGTATTATGATGCAGAAGATGATTGACGAATCTCAAGAGCCGGTTAATGGAGTAGTTGAACTTGATTTATATAAGGGTAATATAATAGTGAGAGGCCGAAGTTCCGATACTGATTCTCTTTTTGATGAACGTATAGCAACCTTCGAAGATGATGAAGGCTCTTACACTCAGAGTGATGCTGAGGGATTTATTAGCCTTAATGCTCTGCGTCTTCGTATCGCTGGCCGTAAGCAAGCGAGATAGGCTAATGACTCGCGATACTTAAGGAGAGCCTTTGTTTGTCTGGTCCACGTTTTAAGTTCCTATTCCTGAGCCCAAATTATTGGGTTTATTGGATGCTCTTGTTTTTAATAATGATAACTTCAGTGTTGCCAAGACGTTTTTCAGATGTCATTGGCGCTTGGTTAGGCAATTTGTTTCGAGTTGCAAACTCGAAACGAACCCGGATTGCAAGAATAAATCTCCAACTTTGTTTTCCAAAATATGATGAAAAAATGCGTGATGAATTGTTAATCAAGCATTTTCATGCGTATGGTAGAGGAATCATCGATCTTGGTCTGGTATGGTGGTCATCAGAAAAACGTCTTCGGCGTTTAATAAATGTTAAGGGATTAGATAGTTGGTTAGAGATAGCAAAGGCTGGTGAACGAACGATATTGATTACACCACATACTACTTGCATGGATCTTGGGGGGGTATACCTTTCCAGATTCTTTCCAATCGTTTCAATGATGAACCGTACTCATAATCTAATGCTTAACTGGATATTGTGGACCGGTCGTAGCCGATTTGGGGCTAGCATTTTGATGCGCGATGATGGGATTCGAGCCTTTATTCGTTATCTAGAACGAGGCAATGCAGGGTACATCATGCCAGATGAAGATCTAGCGCAAGGGCGCACAGTGTTTGCTCCCTTTTTTGGCATTGAAACATCTACTCTTTCTGTGGTTGGGCGTTTATCGAACATTACCGAAGCAAAGATTTTTCCGACTTTTATCCGTCGGTTAAGTACTGGCCGGTATGAGATCGAGATCCAACCATACCTTAGAGAATTTCCTACTGGTGATGATGTTAGAGACGCTAAGCGAATTAATGAAGTTTTCGAAGATGGAATTGGCTTTAAACCAGAACAGTATCTTTGGACTATTAAATGGTTCAACAAGCGGCCAGACGGTGGCAAATCACCTTATGCATGAATTAATGAAAGTTTAGCATGAGGATCCTTTTGATAAAACAAACATCGCTAGGTGATGTTCTCCATTCTACAGCCCAAGTACGAGCAATACGACGTGCATTTCCCAACTGTCGCATAACTTTTTTAACCTCAACAACTGCTTATGATATATACAGATACAGTCCTCACATAAATAAGATTATTCTTTTTGATCGTTATAGTGTTAAAAAAAATTGGTTATATCACCCGATCCAAACCATAAAACATATATTTAATACGATTCAGGAGGTACGCCTTGAGGAATATGATTTAGCAATTGATCTTCAAGGCCGATGGAAAACTATAATTTTTCTCTGGAGTGCGCGAGCAACACGGCGTTTAGTTAAAGGCCGATGGTGGTTTGTCGAAAACTTTCACAATCCTAGTATGCATGCTCTAGAGGAAATGAACGGGTTAATTCAATCTGCAGGCCTGGGTTTAGGCGGCTTTGAGATGGAATTCTTTACGTCGAAACAAGAAAAAAGTCAGGTAGATCAGATCGTAAACGAAAATGATTTGGATGATCATAGATGGATATTATGCTGTCCTATTAGTCGTTGGCCCACTAAGAATTGGCCTCTAGAAAAATTTGTCTTGTTGTCGGAAAAATTATCACCTGATATTAGGCTTATATTTACCGGTGACTCAGCCGATAAGGAGTTTATCTCTAGTGGATTGATGGGGATTGATGAAGATCGAGTTGTGAATTTGGCTGGTAGTTTGACGTTGCCAGAGTTTTCGGAGTTTGTTTCTCGTGCGCCAGTAATAGTGACTATGGATAGTTTTGCATTGCATGTTGCGGCTACTCATGATCGACCAACTGTTGCTCTTTTCGGCCCAACTGATGAGTCTAAGGTCGGTCCAACCAACAATAAAACTATTTTTGTGCGAGCAAAACAGATGAATTGTAGCCGTTGCTACCGCCGAACTAATTGTTCTAAATTCTGTATTCGTGAGATACTTCCGGATGAGGTATATGAAGCATTACAGAGAGCCACTCACAATTTGTATTGATTGTTTCAAATAATAACTGCTAAATTTAGTATTCTAGTTGGCCATTAATGGCGCCAAAAAGCGGGCGTTAATAACACGAGTAAAGTATAAAGCTCAAGCCTCCCCATTAACATCGCGCTACATAAGATCCATTTACCCGAATTGGTTAAGTTGCTATATGTCTCGGCTACAGAACCAAGTCCAGGCCCCAAATTGTTTAGACAGGCAGTAACAGCGGAAAATGCTGTCACTAAGTCGACACCGGTGGCAGTCATAGAGAGCCCAAGAACTATGTAGCTGAATACATATAGGGCAAGGAAGCCCCAAACTGACTCTAACACTTGTTCTGAAACTGGTTTGCCGCCAAGTTTAATAGGAATTAGCGCTTTTGGATGAATTAGTAATTCAATTTGTCGTCGACCTTGTTTGTACAAAAGGATGCCTCTGATGACTTTCATTCCACCGGCTGTTGAGCCTGCGCATCCTCCAATAGCACTAGCTAACACGAGCATGGCAGGCAAGAATGTTGGCCACCAATGATATCCTGATGTAGTAAAACCGGTGGTCGTTGCTATAGAAACCACTTGAAAAATTCCATGCCAAAAAGCATCACTGGTTCTTTCAAACGTATCGGTCAAAATGAGGACTGTCAAGGTAACAATAGTTAAAATAATGAGGATTAGAATGAAAGCTCTAACTTCTGAATCATTTTTATATGTACTGATACGGCGCGAGCGCCAGGCTAGGAAATGTAGTGAAAAATTAATTCCGGAAACTATCATGAAGATCGTAGTTACTGCATAGATTGCTCTATTATTAAAGTACCCTATACTTTGGTCATGCGTTGAAAATCCCCCAATGGATACTGTGGAAAAACTATGGCTGATTGCATCAAAAATATTCATCCCTGCTAACCAGTATGATAGAGCGCATACTATCGTTAATCCAAGATAGATGTACCACAACGCCTTGGCGGTTTCTTTAATTCTAGGTGTTAGTTTTGTATCCTTCATGGGGCCGGGAGTTTCCGCCCGGTATAATTGCATCCCACCGATGCCGAGCATTGGCATGACTGCGACTGCTAGAACAATTATCCCCATTCCACCTAACCATTGAAGTTGCTGTCGGTAATAAAGAATCGAAATCGGCAATGTATCGATTTGGTCAAGTACTGTAGCTCCTGTTGTAGTCAGGCCTGACATTGATTCAAAGAACGCGTCAGTGATTGACATCGTAGGATTCGAAGAAAACAGAAAAGGTAGAGATCCAAAGCTCGCTAGAACTGTCCAAAATAGTACAACAATAACAAAGCCATCTCGAATTCTCAGTTCTTTTTGACTTCTACGTGCAAAAAACCATAAACCAAAACCCGTTGCAACTGTAAAAGTGAAAGCTAGTAGAAACGGACCTTCATTACCGTCATTAGTGAGGAGAGAAACTGTTGCAGGTGGTAGCAGAGAAATACTAAAAAAAGAAAGAAGTATCCCCATGATTTTCATGATGACCAGTGGGTGCATGATATAAATTGTACGAATATTACTTAGACATATGTAACTGATACTTGGAACAGTGTTTCCACTTGAGGAATATGCCTTTTATCAATGACAAAGATTATAAGGTGGTCCTCCGATTGTATTACGACATCTCTAAAAGCAGTGATTACTTCACCATTACGCAGTATAGCACCTAATGTTGTACCAGGCGGAAATTGAATTTCGTCAATCTTTTTCCCTACTACCCGAGAATTTGATCGATCTCCATGTGCAACAATTTCCATAACCTCAGCTGCACCACGACGGAGTGAGTGCACTGCGACAGTATCTCCTCGACGGATATGTCTTAAAAGGGTGCCTACTGTAACAACATTCGGAGAGATGGCAATATCTAAGGTTTTGCTTTCGACTAAATCAACGTAAGCTGATCTATTCACTAACGCCATTGCACGGCGCGCCCCAAGTCGTTTGGATAACATTGCTGACAGAATATTGGTTTCATCTTCATTCGTAATTGAGCAAAATGCTTCAACGTTTTCAATATTTTCTTGCGCCATTAGGTCTTCATCTGCCGCGTTGCCATGAAGAACCACAGTTTGATTTAATAGTTCTGCAATGTGTCGTGCCCGTGTTCGGTCAGACTCAATAATTTTCACTTGGTAGTGACCTTTTTCTAGAGCTTGAGCTAGTCGAAGTCCTATGTTGCCTGCACCAGCGAGCATGATACGTCTCCCCGTTTTTTCTGAGAGGCGTAGTTCGCTCATTACTTTACGTATATCATTGCGGTCTGCAACGAAAAAGACTTCGTCATCTGGTTCAATGACCGTATCACCATGCGGTATGATTGCTTGGTTATTTCGATATATCGCTGCAACCCGGGTTTTCGCTGTTGGAAGATGATCGCGGAGTTCACCTAATTCGTGTCCGACTAGCGGTCCTCCAAAATATGCACGAACACCAATTAACTGAATTTGGCCACCTGCGAAATCAACTACTTGAAGCGCTCCGGGATATTCGATAAGGCGAAATACCTGTTGTGTAACTATCTCTTCTGGATTGATAATTACATCGATAGGGATTGCTTGGTCACAAAATATATCGGGGTGCGATAAGTAGGAAGCCGATCTAATTCTAGCAATCTTTGTAGGTGTGCGAAACAGGCTATACGCGATCTGACATGCAGCCATATTTACTTCATCTTGACTGGTCACAGCGAGGAGAAGGTCAGCATCAGCACCTCCAGCTTGCTCTAGAACATTTGGATGGGAAGCAGAGCCTAGTATAGTTCTTAGATCTAGTCGGTCTTGAAGTCCCTCTAGTCTTAATGGATTATTATCTACTAGAGTTAAATCATTATTTTCTCGGCACAGAATCTCCGCCATGGAAAGACCAACCTGCCCCGCGCCGAGTATAATAATTTTCATTTTTAAAAAAGCTATGTCGGTAGATGATCTTGCTTATCTTTGATTGATTTCGGATCAATACCTAGGCTTTTTAGCTTTCGGTAGAGATGTGTGCGCTCCATTCCGGATCTGTTAGCGAGTTCTGTCATATTGCCTGTCACCTTTTCTAGATGATGGATAAAATAGCTTCTTTCAAACTCCTCTCGAGCTTGCCTTAGTGGTTGGTCATAATCGCCACTATATGGCGAAGGTCTATTTTCAGCAACCTTTCTATCTAGACTATTAATCGCGACTCGTGTTTCTTGCAAGTCTATCTCCTCATTACGCGCTGATAACAAAAGTTGTTGTACAGCGTTTCTTAATTCGCGAACATTTCCCGACCATTCACCATTCCGAATTAAATTAACGGCTGCTGTAGAAAAGCGTCGGAATGGCAAATGTTCGCTATCGATTATAATTTTTGAGTAATAGTCGACCAATTCAGGAATATCTTCACGATGTTGCCGCAAAGGAGGAACCCATATTGAAACATCGCAAAAATATTTATAGAGTTTTTCTCGAAAGTGCCCAGCTGCAATTTTTTCCTCGAGATTCTGGTTGGTTATTGCTATAAATCGGATATTGGTTCTTATAGTTTCGTTGCCACCGAGCCGACAGAAACTTTTGGTTTCGAGGACTTCTAGAAGTTGATCTTGTACTCCTAAGTCGAGGTTACTTATGTCATCTAATGCGAGAGTACCATGATTGGCATCTTCCAAAACTCCAGATCGAATGACCCCGTTTTTTTCCTGACCAAAAAGACTAAGAGCAGCGTTGTGATTTGCCATTGAGGAAATACGAATCTCAGCAAACGGTGCCCCACTAACTAGACTCGCTTGATGAATGGCTCTAGCTGTGACGCTTTTTCCTGATCCAGATTCACCTGAAATTAACGGCCAGGAATCTGTGGGCCCAACTTTGCCAATTTGTCGACGAAGAGCTTCCATAGCAGAGCTACGACCACATACAACTGAAACTGGCTCTAATCGGTTTCTAAGCAATAGATTTTGGTCTTTTAGATAACGACTCTCTAGGGCACGCTCTACAGTCACGAGAAGTTTGGCATGCGAAAGAGGTTTCTCCAAAAAATCATATGCTCCCGCCCTAACTGATTCAACTGCAGTTTCCACTGTGCCATGACCTGACATCATCACTACCGGCGGAGAATTTTCTCTTACTTTCCATTCTTTTAGTAGGGTAATGCCATCAGTGTCAGGCATCCAGATATCGACAAGCACAAGATCTGGAGAATGCTTATTGTACATATCCCTAGCAACATCGGCGTTTTCAGCTGTCTCTACATTCAGACCCTCATCTCTGAGAATTTCCCCTACAATTTGGCGAATGTCGGGTTCATCGTCGACAATAAGTACGGTTTTTGGTCTCATGAATTTTCTTATCCGTTTTTCTCAATGTGGGCGTCTGCCAGTAGTTCAATTATAACGGTTGCACCCCCATCCCTTTGATTTTCAACGTGAATATTTCCACCCATTTCAGATGTAAGTCGCCGGCTGATAGCTAGTCCAAGTCCGGTACCTTTTTCTTTAGTTGTAACATAAGGATCGAAAATCTTTTCTAGTAGTTCTGGTGGGAATCCTGGACCATTGTCAGAGAATTCAAGTATTACATTTTGTCGTTCCTTTTTTGTCACTAAATAAGTTGAGATTCTTGCTTGTGGGTCATGCATACCTATTAAACCATCTTTAGTATTCAAGATTAAGTTGTTCAGTATCTGCCTTAGTGCTGCTGGATCCGCAAGCACATCGGGAAGATTATGTTGGAATTGAAACGTATATCTTGTTTGATTTTGTTGTTGTTGGTGTAATTCAACAACATCACGAATCAATTGATGAAGGTCTACCTTTTGTATTTTTATTTGAACCGGTTGTGCATATTCAGAAAAAGCATTAACTAAAGTTTTCATCGATTCAACTTGTTCAATTATAGTTCGCGTCGCCCTATCCAAATTTGCTTTTTCAGTTTGATCTATTTGATCTAGATATTTCCGTCTGATTCGTTCGGCTGATAATTGAATAGGAGTTAGTGGATTCTTGATCTCATGAGCCAGACGGCGTGCCACATCACCCCAAGCCGCGTCACGCTGTGCTTGAATTAGTTTGCTAGCGTCATCGAATACAATTACATATCCTGCGCTTTCTCCCTTCTGATCAGGCAATCGCGTACCGCTACAAACTAGTGTTTTCCGCCCTTGGCGATTATGCAATATAATTTGCTCTTGCCATTCTTGTTCATTATTCAATACATGTTTACTAATCACAGAGAAGAAGGGTTCGATTGCTGAAAGGTTTTCAGCCAATGTGGGAATGCTTGCTTCTTTGTAGATTCCGAGATCTGTTTCTAAAATCCGATTGGCTCCACTATTAAATGTTTTAAGGGTGCCTTCAGCGTCAAACGAAATGACTCCAGAAGACAAATGAGTCAGCACAGTGTCTAGGTAGGCATGTTGTTCTTCCGCATCTCGACGGGATTTGTGGAGCTCACTCTGTGCGCTATTTATACGTCGAGTCATTTCATTAAATGATTCAACTAAAACACCTAATTCATCGGAACTAATAACGGGCAATTGAGTTTGATAATTTCCTCGTGCAACAGCTCGTGTTCCTTCAGCGAGATTGCCTAGCGGTGATACCATGCGCCTACTAAGATAAATACCGACCCATAAAGCAATTAAGGTAGTTGTAAGAGCTACCATCGATAAGGTTATTATGAAATTGAATTTCAATGGATTTCTCATATATTGCAACTTTTCAAAATCTGCGGTGGCAGACTGAATGCTCTCTCCCAGTCTGGAATGACGTAGTGGCAACGGATAAAGAACTTGCAGAAGTCGTAAAGGACTTGAGTTAGGCACTGATACCGCTACTCTTAATCGAAGGTTGCCACTTGAAACAGGCTCGATTTTGGCATAGTCAAGACCTCGTCTGATAGTTTGTAGCACAGACGCATCTGGCGCATCTGGAACGAGAGATCCTATAAGCCCACTACTCCATGGCGGCAAAATTTGACCAGTATTTGAGTGAAGACTAACTTGTATGAATCCTCCATCCTCCCGGAGTTCATCCATCAATCTTGCCATTCCTCCCTCGGATCCTGACCGATCTATGCGATTGGCCGCTGCTCGGACATCTTCCAGTACATCATACTTGATTGTTTCGAGTGATGATCGACCTAAAAGAAGAGCATCATCTAATGCTTGCTCAATCTTTACATCGAACCATGAATCTATTTCTCTGCTCATTGAATTTACAGCGAAAAAGTAAACGATTATCAAAGGTGTTAGTGTTAATACGGAAAAAGCTCCAGCGAACCTAAGTGTTAATCGAGAACCCATTACTCGGGATTTAAATTCTCGGACTAATTTCCAAATGTTTAAAGTGGTGAGGAGCGCTAAAACTATTACGCCTATTATGTTGAATGATATTAGTGCTAAATAATAGTCATCGAAAAGGTTGACATCTTGCGTCGCTAGTGTGAGTAGAAATGAGGCAACCAAGAGTAGGGTAGATAAAAAAATCGTTGGCCCTGGCCTCACGATACGCGATGCTATTGAACTATATTCCATTGTCTCCACTCACTGGTTTGTTGCCATTCAGGAAAAAAGAAGGTGATCAATCTCAAAGGCTTTGGTAAAGAATTAGTTTCAAGAACAGCTCTAAGACGTACTAATAAGCGACCACTATCTTGTTTTAGATTCATCATCCTCTCTGACGATCTAAACCGTGAAAATGAATTTAGCGCTTCTATTAAGGTTGAATAACTTTTCATTTGATTTGATGCTATATCGTTCACCAGGTAACGCCCGGAAAGTGGATGGTAGTCAAGAACGTATTGATATTGCCAGTTTGATATTACTTGCTTCAAAAGAAAGTTGTTTTTTTTTATTAGTTGCATTTGGATCGACAATGTTAACGGAATACCCGCTCGCAGGGCGTCAGATGGGGCATTGTCTAACTTTAGCTCAATTTGAGCATTTGTTCGAAGTCTATTTCTTTCTATAACTGAAGTGCCTTGCAAAATAGTGAAATCAGCATACACAGTTGATAGGCTTAAGCATTGGGCTCCAAGCAATCCTAAAAAAAAACTTATTGACCGTAGTTTTTTAATTGAGCGCCTCTTCAAGATCTTCAAGCAGTAATCTTTATGCCCATTATACGACCTGTTTTGATCTAATTCGAGATGCGTTCAAGCATTGCGTAAAAGAAACCATCTGGGCCACCTGGTTGAGGTAACAGTTGAATTCCAAGATTTGTCAATGTACCAGCCTCGATCGGAACTAATTTAATTCTAGCGTCTTGTGTATTTGCCAAAAATTGCTTGATTACTTGATCATTTTCAGGCGGCAAAATAGAGCAGGTGATATACAACAGTCTTCCACCAGGTCGCAGAAGTGGCCATAGGGAAGTAAGCAACGATATTTGCTGTTCAGAAAATTTTAATATATCACCTTCTCTACGATTTAGTCTTATATCAGGATGGCGCCGAATAACACCAGTGGCAGAACATGGAGCATCGACAATGATGAAGTCAAACAGTTTGCCATTCCACCAATTATCGGGATACAAAGCATCTCCATTAACAACACAGGCGTTCAACCCTAAACGATCAAGATTATCTTTAATTTTTTTGGTTCTGTCGGGTAAATCCAAACAAGTCATAGCTATCGGTGAATGAGCGTATTCTAAAAGTTGGCACGCTTTGCCTCCTGGCGAAGAGCAAGCATCAAGTATTTTTTTACCAGATAAATCTCCAGTGAAAAGTGGTGTTAGTTGGGCGCCCGTATCTTGCACCGATACGTCCCCTTCCATGAACCCGGGAATTTGATCAATATGAAGAGGTTTCGATAATGTTACAGCTGATGAGATTAAATTAGATTTTAGGCCAGATAAACCAACTGATGAGAGACGTTTAAGGTAGTCGTTTGCAGGATTATTTTTTACGTTTACCCTTAACGACATTGGAGGTTTTTCGCTACATGCTTCTGCAATTGAGATCCAATCATTAGGCCAATATTTTTTTAGTTCTCTGTTAAGCCAATCAGGCATTGAATCACTAATTTCTGGTTTGTTTTTCGTATCACTGTTACGATCCTTTTGGCGCCTACGCATTACAGCGTTCACAAGTTGACACATATGACTTTTTTCAAGGAGCCTACAACTCTCAACTGTGCTAAAAATTATTGAATAGTCAGGTTCGTCGAGATGATCTAATTGATATAAACCGCATAGCAATATTGATTCGATAATTTTTTCATTTTTTTTTAGGGGGCGATGTAGAAGTTTGGCTAGTAACTTTTTGTAATAATAGTACCATCGAACCGCTCCCCAGGATATTTCTTTAATTTGACCATGCGTAGCTTCAGGCGCTTTAGGCAATCTCTTGATAGATGCTTTTGTTAGCGATTTACCCCTTCCACTGACATCAGAAACAATAAGAGAGGCTGTAGCGCATGCTTCAGGACTTGGCATGAACTACATCCTGAAATCGTTCACCTGTGTTAACACTATAACCATGCAGGAATTCTGAAACCTTAACTGTTCTTCGACCAGGTATTTGTAACTGTAGCAAGTCCAAAAAACCATTACCGGTCTGTACTCTAATTGCGTTTTTTTTGATGTCAATGATAGTGCCAGGCAGTTCATGACTATTTGATCTACCGTAAGTGGTTCGATGTACCAGTAGTATCTGTTTACCAAGCATAGCTCTAGCTAATGGTTTGGGATTAAATGCACTAATTTTTCTTGATAATTCAATAGCGGACTCATTCCAATCAAGCCACCGCTCATAGTTATTTATCTTATTGGCATACGTAACATATTTTTCGTCCTGTTTTCTACTTCTAGCAGTTCCTGCGAGTATTTGTGGTAGCGTAGTGATCAATAGTTCAGCGCCCGTATTAGCTAGTTTATAATGCAAGGAACCACTAGTATCATCTTCACAAATTGGAATCATTTTTTGAACCAGTAGATCGCCTGCATCTAGTTCTGCAGCCATTTTCATCAGTGTAATACCAGTTTGAGAATCACCAGATTCAATCGCGCGCTGAATGGGTGCAGCTCCACGCCAGCGTGGTAAAAGAGATGCATGAATATTCAAGCAGCCGTGATTTGGTAGGTTCAGTACTTCGCTTGGGAGAATTATTCCGTACGATACAACTACAAGTATTTCTGGGTTTAAACTTTTTAGTCTAGATATTTCACTCGTAAAATTAGTCGGCTGCAATATGTTAAGGTCATGCGCCACAGCACAATTCTTTACAGGACTATAGGTTAATTTTTTTCCTCTACCGGCATGTCGGTCGGGTTTTGTATATACGCCCGCAATTTCATAGCCAGCCTCTAATAAGGCTATTAGACTTGGAACAGCAAAATCAGATGTTCCCGCAAAGACTATAGGCAATTGTGAAATTGGCAATTCTTTTGAAGAAATATTCGTATCTCAAAGGGCGACGGGACGATCCCCAATTTCACTACTAGTTTTTGATCGATGATCTTTAGTTAACTGTTTTTGAATCCTAATCCGCTTTAATCTAGTTAAGTAGTCTACAAATACTTTTCCATCCAAATGATCTAACTCATGTTGGATACAGATCGATAGAATACCGTTAGCAGTAATCTCATACTCGTAGCCATCTAGATTCAATGCCTTAACGGTGATTTCTTCTGACCTCACAACTGGGGCGATAATCCCCGGAATAGATAAGCATCCTTCTTCTGTTTCAACTTCGCCATGACGTTCTTTTATGACGGGATTAATGAACACTTTTAAATCATTACGCTCTTCTGAGCAATCAATCACAACTACTCGTTTCGTGACATTGACTTGCGTTGCTGCGAGTCCTATTCCTGGGGCTAGATACATTGTTTCAGCCATATTTTCAACTAGTTCGCGGATATTTTTGTCGACAATCTCCACAGATTGAGCTTTACGTCTCAATCTAGGGTCTGGATACAATAGAATATTTAAAACGCTCATTACTGTTATAGATACCCCAATTATACTTGGCTTATTTTAATAAGTTGATCAAAGCTTAATTGATCGCTACGATATTTATATATAGATCATACCTCAATTGTATCGGATTTTTTGATTATCGGGAATTAGGAATTTGCGAAATTTGCTCGCTAAAAACTGCGAAATAAGGACTATAGCCAATTTTTTAGGATTGACGAGTGGATGACTTTCCTACATGCTCATATCAACGTTGGTTGGGAGAAAATTAATGGAATGGGAAATAAAGTCTTTTTTATGGTATTGAAAGTGCATGAAATTTACACTTTTTAAGTATAAGCGGATAAACAAAAAATGTTGGGGAATAAATATCTAATCTCATGTTATATCGTTCGATTAGTAACAGAAAACACCGTAGAAATAATTTATGAAAAAGTCACTAGTCATTGTAGAGTCGCCGGCTAAGGCTAAAACGATCAGTAAATATTTAGGCACTAATTTTATAGTTAGATCAAGTGTTGGTCATATTCGTGATCTTCCTGTTGGTGGTGGCCGAAACAAATTAGATTCTAAACAAAGAGCTCAGCAAGCTGCACGTACTCGAAAAATGAATCCAGAGGCTAAAGCACAATATAAGAAAGAAAAAGCATACACAAATCTTGTAAACAACATGGGCGTAGATCCAGAAAACCAATGGACAGCTATGTATGAGGTATTACCAGATAAAGCAAAAGTTGTTACTGAGCTAAAAAAGATCGCTTCGGATTCAAAGTTAATCTATCTAGCTACAGATCTTGATCGAGAAGGTGAAGCTATCGCATGGCATTTGATGGAAGTGATTGGTGGAGATGGTGAGCGTTATCGCCGAGTGGTCTTTAATGAAATTACTAAAGACGCAATAAAGCATGCGTTTGAAAAACCGACTGCAATAGATAATCATAAAGTAGAAGCACAACAAACCAGACGGTTTTTAGACAGAATTGTAGGTTTTATGATCTCACCTTTGCTTTGGGCTAAAATTGCCCGTGGTCTTTCTGCAGGCAGAGTACAGTCAGTGGCTGTGCGTTTATTAGTAGAGCGGGAACGCGAAATAAAAGCATTCATCCCAAAAGAATACTGGGATCTATATGCACATACTCAATTTGATGGACGTGAGTTACAACTTCAGGTCGTAAAAGAAAATGGGAAAGCATTTAAGCCGTCTTCGAAAGAAGATATAGATGTTGCGTTAAGATTATTGAAAACTAGTAGTTATGATGTCGCCAAGCGAGATGATCGAGCTACAAAATCAAGGCCTAATGCCCCTTTAATTACATCTACTCTTCAACAATCCTCAAGTGCCCGACTGGGTTTTTCTGTAAAAAAAACCATGATGCTTGCTCAGAAGCTATATGAATCAGGCTTTATTACATATATGCGAACGGATTCTACTAACCTGAGCAACGACTCGATACTGAAATGTCGTGAATATATCGAAGAAGTTTACGGCGAAAAATATTTGCCCAAGAAACCAATCATATATGCAAGTAAGGCTGGTTCGCAGGAAGCTCACGAAGCAATTCGTCCTACTGATGTGCGTAAAATTGCATCCGAAATAAAAACCGATCAAGATCAGAGTCGTTTATATAATTTGATCAGAAACTATTTTCTGGCCTGTCAAATGGTCGATGCAGAGTATAAAAGTTCAGTGATGACGGTTAGTGCGGGAAGTTTTGAATTGAGAGCAAAAGGACGAATTACTCAGTTTGACGGATATACTAGAGTCTTACCTACTACCGGAAAACAAGAAAATTCTGAGCTACCTGATTTTAAGATTGGCACATCTTTAGAATTAAAACAGTTAGAGCATCATCAAAGATTTACCAAGCCGCCTCTAAGATATACAGAAGCAAGTTTAGTAAAGGAACTCGAAAAGCGTGGAATTGGGCGACCTTCCACTTACGCAGCTATAATTTCGACGATTCAAGATCGTGGTTATGTGACTTCAAAAAACCGTCGGTTTATTGCGAAAAAAATAGGTGAAATAGTGACCGATCGATTGACAGAAAATTTTTCTGACCTAATGGATTATGGCTTTACCGCAGAAATGGAAGCAACACTAGACGAAATTGCGCATGGGGAAAAAAGTTGGAAGATGGTTTTGGACACTTTTTATGTCAATCTAAAGGCGAAACTAGATGAAGCTGCTGGCGATGGAGAAGGGAAAACAGCCATTGGCGGAATGCGAGCTAATTTGCCTACTGAAACAAATATTGCATGCCCAGAATGCCAAAGAAATCTTCAAATTCGAAATGCAGCGACAGGCGTATTTTTAGGATGTTCAGGTTACACCCTGCCTGCGAAAGTGCGATGTACAAAAACGATTAATTTGGTGGTTGGGGATGAGATTGACGATACAGTATTTGATGAGGAAATTGAAGTTAGAAGGCTTATTGAAAAGCATAGATGTTCGATTTGTCAGAGCGCAATGGAAGAATATTTAATTGACGAGACTCGAAAGCTACATATTTGTGGAAATAATCCAGATTGTTCTGGGTATGAGCTCGAAGTTGGTTCTTTCAGGCTAAAAGGTTACGATGGGGCTGTGCTCGAGTGTGATAAGTGCGCTTCCGATATGCAGTTGCAGACCGGTCGTTTTGGAAAATATTTTCGTTGCACAAATGAAAACTGCAGCAATACTAGAAAATTGCTTAAAAATGGGGAACCGGCACCGCCCAAGACAGATCCCATTCCTATGCCACATCTATTATGTGAAAAAGTTGATGATTACTATCTTTTACGTGACGGGGCGGCTGGTATTTTTTTAGCGGCAAGCAAATTTCCCAAAAACAGGGAAACACGAGCACCGCTTGTTGAGGAAATCCGCACTGTTGAAGACCAACTTGACCCAAAATATAAATTCCTTGCAAAAGCTCCAACTATAGATCCTGATGGAAACAAAACTCAAATTCGATATAGTCGAAAGACTAAAGAACAGTATGTTTTGAGCGAAGTCAACAAAAAACCGACTGGTTGGACCGCATTTTATATAAATGGTGAATGGGTAGAGAGGTCTCCAGTTAAATCAAAAGCTAAGACATCAAACGCAAAAGGCAGAAAAAGTAACAAATCTGTAAATAACTAACGTTTGGTTAAGTGTTGTTCAGCCTTAGAATAGGTCTTCAAGAGATGGGATTATCTCAGACATGTTTGCGTCAATTGCTGGCGCCCCTCCTTGGATAAGAGCATGAGGCTCTGTTCCCATTAAGAAATATTCTTTGTAACCCTTGGGGTCATCCACTGCAACAGCATCGCCGGTGGTTTGGTTCACCCATGCCGTAATGATATTTTCCGGCATCTCAAAAGTGTTCTCAGGTTTTCCATTGAGTGCAACTTCCATATAATTTATCCATATTGGTAGCGCAGCACGCGCTCCTGATTCGCGTGCTCCTAAATTTTTTGGCTGATCAAATCCAACCCAAACGCTCGTGGCAACATCCTGATTGAAGCCGCTAAACCAGGCATCGCGAAAATTGTTTGTTGTACCGGTTTTCCCAGCAATGTCATTTCGGTTTAGTGTGAGCGCTCGACGACCGGTTCCATTCTGGATTACGCCCTTCATTAGCTCTGCCATCAAGAAAGCATTTTCAGGCGATATAACTCTTTTAGAGTATCGTGGGTCGTACAAAACTATGGCATCGGAGCTATCAATTGGTTTAGTAACTGGGTCACAGTCAGGGCATAGCATAATCCGATTTGCATATTCTACAATTTCACCTCTTTGGTTTTCTACTCTTGCGATGAAATAGGGCTCAATAAGATATCCACTATTCGCGAATACCGCATATGCACGAACCATCTCCCAGGGGGTTAGGTCGGCGGAACCTAAGGCTAAAGATAAACCCTTCGGCAGAGTTTGTTGGTCAAATCCAAATTGCTGTAAGTGTTCGCGTACAAGTGGTGTTCCCATTCCACGTACTAGCCGAACCGAAACTAGATTGAGTGATTGCGCTAAAGCTTGACGCAGTCGCGTCGGCCCGAAAACCTTTTTACTATAGTTTTCTGGACGCCACGTATCTCCCAGAGTGTCTTCTACAACTATTGGAGCGCCACTGACTAGCGTCGCTGCGGTAAAGCCATTGTCGAGTGCTGCAGAATATATAAATGGTTTGATATTGGATCCAGCTTGTCTTCGTGCTTGCGTTGCGCGATTAAATTTACCAGAGTAAAAATCAAAACCTCCCGTCAATGCTAAAAGAGCGCCATCATTTGGATCGATTGATACAATTGCTCCCTGTATTTCTGGTATTTGAGCTAGTTGGATATCGCTATCAGAGGCTTTGATATAAATTACATCGCCAGGTTTGAAATCCTTGATTACATTGAGATTAGCCCACTTCCATCCTAAGGGCCACATAGTTTGTTTTTGTCCTGAAGCAAATAAAACATTCATTGATTCCATTTTGACTTCTAAAATTGTTGCCGCTTTAAGACCACCCACTAAAGGATACTGACTTAAGTTCTCTCTAACAGACAACTCGTTTTGTTCATAAATTTTGATAAAGCCTACAGGGCCAGAATATCCCTGTCGTTGGTCATATGCGATCAAACCATTCCGCAATGCGTTGTTTGCTGCTATTTGATTTGCACTATCTATCGTTGTGTAGACACTGTAGCCCGATGTGTATGCAGCTTTACCGTAACGGTTCACCATATAAGATCTTGCCATTTCTGCAACATATGATGCCTCAATTTCAATTGGGGCGATATGTCGTGCAGCCTTAATCCCACTATTTTTTGCAGTGACAAATTCTTTTTCGTCGATGTATGCAAGATTTCTCATGCGACCCAAAACATAATCTCGTCTCAAGCGAGCAGCCTCTGGATTTATCACTGGATTAATTTTGGAAGGAGCTTTTGGAATCCCTGCTAATGTAGCTATTTCCGACAGGGTAAGTTCATCAAGTTCTTTATTGAAATAAACTGAAGATGCAGCGGCAAAGCCATAAGCTCTTTGACCAAGAAAAATTTTGTTTAGGTAGAGCTCTAAGATCTGTTCCTTACTAAGTTTGCGTTCTAGATCGAACGCAAGCAAAACTTCTTTAAGTTTTCGTGTATAGGTTTTTTCTCTTCGATCGAGGAAGTAATTTCCAGCGACCTGCATTGTGACTGTGCTAGATCCTTGAACAATGTCACCAGATTGAATGTTAGCAATCAGAGCCCTTATGACGCCAAAAAAGTCGACTCCGTGGTGTTTAAAAAACCTATCATCTTCACCTGCTAAAATGGCACTTATTAGGAGTTCAGGCGTGTCTTCTATTGTAATTGGGTTGCGTTTCTGGTCGCCGAATTCGGCAATAAGCCGGCCGTCTATAGTATAGACGCGAAGAGGAATATCAATATTTTTTTGTTTCTCTTCAAGATCAGCAACTGAAGGTAGGTTGGGTAGTATGGAAAAAGCCACATATCCACCGCCAATTCCACCAAGCATCAAAATACCCAACAGAACCCAGAAGATAGATTTTAATGCTATTTTCACTTATATTCTTCGCGCGGAGGCATAGTTCGTATTTATTGTTTTAGCGTTTTCTATGATTTTAATATTCTAACTATTCCTTTTTGCGTTACCATTTGTGGTTCGAAGCGTTGCGGAAAGCATATTTTATAGTCAAACCTGTTTTAGGTTCGAAAATTTTTTAGCTGCGTAATGATTTGCAACGAATTTTACCGGAAAAGCACAAAAATTGGGGAAGCGTTTGGAAGGCCAAATTTGTTTATGGGCCATGTCCTGTTGTTGGCGCCGTTCTTCTTGAATCTTGCCATTGATCAGGGTGATGGAATTTGATAAGTTGCAACCGCCTCATCTAGGGAGTAGTTGTTTGTCATGAGCCGAACAAACAATGTTTATTTGGTTGGTCCAATGGGTGTAGGGAAGACAACAATAGGAAAGTCTTTAGCTAAGACTTTAGGTCTTGAATTTCTTGATTCCGATAAAGAAATTGAGACTAGAACTGGTGTTTCCATTATGACCATTTTTGATATCGAGGGTGATATTGGGTTTCGAAAACGTGAAACCCAGATTATCTCTGAATTAGTAAATCGCCGAGGAATTGTTTTAGCAACCGGAGGTGGATCGATATTGCAGGTTGAGAATCGGCGCATGCTTCGAAACAGCGGTTTAGTTATATATCTTTATGCAACGGTAGAGATGCAATTAGAAAGAACCAAGAATAACGACACCAGGCCGCTCCTTAGAAACAAAAACAGAAAAAATGTACTGGAAAAATTAATGAGTGAAAGAGAGTCCCTTTATCGTCAAGAAGCGGATATTATTTATATGACCGGCAACCAGGCCCCACATCTTGCTGCTGAAGAGATTGCGACTGAGGTACGTCAAAAATGGCAATCCTAAAAGTTAGTCTATCAGATCGCAGTTACCCAATTTATGTTGGTTCAGGCCTATTGTCTGATGGCGAGTTGATTCGAAAATATATTGGTGGATCTGAAGTTATGATAATCAGCGATGAAACTGTTGCAAGGCTCTATCTTGAAACCGTGGTCGGTCAGTTATCTAGATATAACGTAGTTTCTAAGATCTTACCAGTTGGGGAGGAACAAAAAAGCCTCGACACAGTTGCTAGCATAATAGAAACTATGTTGAAAGCCCCCTTTGGGCGTTCTGTTACTGTTATTGCTTTAGGAGGAGGTGTTGTAGGCGATATAGCGGGGTTTGTCGCCTCTTGCTTTCAGCGCGGCGTTGACTTTGTTCAAATACCTACCACGTTGCTCGCTCAGGTAGATTCATCAGTTGGAGGAAAGACTGGTGTTAACCATGCTCTAGGGAAAAATATGATAGGAGCTTTCCACCAACCGAAGTGTGTAATTTCAGATATAGATACTATTTGTTCTCTGGAATCTCGCCAACTTTCCGCTGGATTAGCAGAAGTAATTAAATATGGACTGATTCAAGACCCTAAATTTTTTGACTGGCTGTCAGATCATATCGAAAGTTTATTGAATTGTGAAAAACAAGCTCTAACTGACACGATTCTTAAATGTTGTCATATAAAAGCCCAGATTGTAGCTTCAGATGAGCGCGAGGCGGGTGAGCGCGCCTTACTGAATTTAGGGCATACGTTTGGTCATGCTATTGAAACTGAGTTTGCATACACTGATTGGTTGCATGGCGAAGCAGTAGCAGTCGGGATTGTAATGGCTGCAAGGATGTCAGAAAAACTCGGATGGCTAAAAAATAATGAGGTGACTAGAATTTCTGATTTGTTCAAGCGAGCTAATCTTCCAACAATGCCTCCAAAAAAAATGAACGAAGAGATTTTCATGCGCCACATGTCTCGTGATAAAAAAGTCTCAAATGGCAGAATAAGGTTAGTTCTGATGGAGTCACTCGGTCGAGCAAAACTTGTCTCTGACTATCCAGACGAAGTATTAAGTTCTATATTTCATACAAATTTTTAGCTTTCCGGATAGTATGATTGACGCCTTATTTGATAAAGCAAAAAAGTAAAATGCATGCGATGAGGTGTTGTTACGTCTAATTTACACCGAAAAAAGCAGTTTGTGGGGGCTAAATAGAAACAAGGACCCCTATGGGATCTCTTTGATTTTTAGGAATTTAAATCATACTTTGCATCCATTAGTTGAATCCGCTTAAGGCTTATAGCTATACTTAATTTCCCGGCTATTATGATGTGAATTGTACCGGCCCCCGCATAGATGACGCATTCTATGACTGTTAAGATTCTGTTAGGCATAGATAGTGAGACACTACCTATGCAACTGAGTTGTCGAGGCTGCCAGGTTTGTCCGGGTCGATTTAGCGGTAAATCGTAATGAATATGCTTTTGCAGAGATAATCAAATCACAATGATTAGAAGACCAGAAAGAATAGGCCTTTATGATCCAGCGTTTGAGCACGAAAGTTGTGGCGTTGGTTTTGTTGCGCATATCAAGGGAAAAAAAAGTCATTCAATACTGAATGATGCTTCTAAGGCACTGCAAAGTATGGATCACAGAGGCGCGGTTGGTGCCGAGGAAAACACTGGAGATGGCGCGGGTATTTTGACTGCCTTGCCAGATCGTTTTTTTAGGCGCGTTATCACAGAACAATGCGGTGAGACTTTACCTCCACCGGGTACTTTTGGTGCCGGTATAGTATTTCTTCCTCGCGATCCTGCAGAGCGAAAAAAGTGTCGTGAAGTGATCGAGCAGATTATTTTGGATCAAAATCAGCGACTAATTTGTTGGCGTCAGGTTCCAGTTCGACCTGATCGTGCCAAGTTAGGTGCAATCGCTACTGCTTCGGAGCCTCACATGGAACAAGTAATTGTTGCGGCATCAAGCGAGTTATTGCAGCATGAATTTGAGCGAATTCTTTATATCATCAGGAAGCGCGCGACTCACCAATTAAGAACAGATAAATCGCTAAACCAACGAGATATGTTTTATATTTGTTCGTTATCTAGCATGCTCATTGTATACAAGGGTATGTTACGAACTTCACAGTTAATGCCTTATTTTCCAGATTTAACTGATATTGATTATGAAAGTCATCTGGCTATGTTTCATTCTAGATTTTCTACTAATACGTTTCCTAGTTGGGATCGTGCTCAGCCTCAGAGACTAATGGCTCATAATGGTGAGATTAATACTCTGCGCGGTAATGTAAATTGGATGCGGGCTCGGGAAGGTGTCATGAAAAGTGATACCTTCGGCGACACCTTAAAAAAGTTATTCCCTATTGTTGAGCCAGATTGCTCAGACTCAGGAAGTTTTGACAATGTGCTCGAGTTTTTGCTAATGGATGGCAGGACATTGCCTGGAGCTATGATGACAATGATTCCTGAAGCTTGGCAGAAGCACTATACGATGGACGAGTTAAAGAAGTCATTTTATGAGTATCAATCAACTTTAATGGAGCCATGGGACGGGCCTTCTTCAATTGTTTTCACAGATGGACATTATATTGGTGCCATACTTGATCGTAATGGATTACGTCCCAGTCGATATTACATTACCAACGATGATCGGGTAATTATGGCAAGCGAAGTCGGTGTACTGCCGATAGAGCCTGAAAGAGTCCTAGAAAAAGGACGACTTCAACCAGGGCGTATGTTCTTAGTAGATTTCAAAAATAAAAGATTAGTTCCCGATGGTGAACTAAAAGAAAATCAAGCACGAGAAAAACCATACAGAGATTGGTTGGAACGGCAACGGATAACTATGCCTCAGATTGCAAGAGATGTTGATCTACCTCCTCTTTTAAATGCACAGGCTTTATTATCTAAATTACGCGCTTTTGGTTACACTCGTGAATCAGTTGAACTTATGTTAATCCCAATAGTAACTGACGTCCGTGATCCTGTTGGGTCGATGGGAAACGATTCAGCTTTAGCCTGTCTTACAGACCAATCACGGATGCTCTATGACTACTTTCGACAGTTGTTTGCTCAGGTAACGAATCCAGCGATTGACTCGATTAGAGAGAATGTTGTTATGTCCTTAGCATGCTATGTAGGGCCGGAAAAAAATATTTTGAATGCTTTAGAAGAGAATTGCAATAGATTATTGATTGAAAATCCTATACTCACAAATCAGGAGTTATATTCTATTCGTGAAATTCAGCATGGCGATTGGCGTACTTGTGTAATCGATATCACTTTCGAGCGTGGGAGGAATTCTAAAAACTTATTAAAGATGCTTAAGAAGATCTGCTCTGATGCCGAATCGGCAGTAGATGCTGGATATAGTATTGTCATTCTTTCAGATCGAAATGTTGAAGCTGATAGACCTGCAGTCAGTATGTTTCTTGCTGCAAGTTCGGTGCATCAGCACTTGGTTCGAAGGGCAAAAAGAACCCAAATTGGGCTAATTGTAGAGACTGGTGAAGCTAGCGAAGTACATCACCATTCGTTGCTAATCGGGTATGGCGTTGATGCAATAAATCCATATTTGGCGTATGAAGTACTTCGGCATGCCCAACAGGAAAAAATGCTTCCAGATCATTTACATAATGAAGTTCTAGTAGTAACTGCATACCGAAAGGGCGTTTCAAAAGGTCTTCTTAAGGTCATGGGGAAAATGGGTATTTCCACTTTACAGTCATACAAGGGTGCTCAAATTTTTGAGGCAGTTGGCGTGAGGGATGAAGTAATTGACTATGCTTTTACCCATACGGCTAGCAGGATTCAA
>TARA_B100000686_G_scaffold111291_1_pt1 | contig 82147 bp, 82 predicted proteins | sample TARA_B100000686 | Tara Oceans TARA_B100000686 (sample SAMEA2622733) | marine metagenome | biome: marine biome (ENVO:00000447); feature: marine epipelagic mixed layer (ENVO:xxxxxxxxx); material: "saline water (ENVO:00002010), including plankton (ENVO:xxxxxxxx)" | depth 150 m
TACATCTACACTATTTATAAAGAGATTTTAGATAAACCAAAATCAAGATACTGATTTAATAGCTATAAATAAATGCACGAAGACTTTGAAAATATTAAGGTATACAGAATGAAAATGATGCAAGTATTGGATCGTTGTCCTCTAGAAATGAAGGTGCAGACAATTAAATGCAACCAACATTACATATTGGAAAGTTCGGGCAAATCAAGAAAATGATACTATTAAAATAGGACCAACATTTAATCATCAAGCCCCACATTAGTGGGGTTTTTTGTTTGTGGGAGGATAGGTAGATTTAGGTATGTTATGAAAACAGGCAACTCATTTATATTTTTCTCAATGATATTTTGGTGGTCATGCACAGATGACTTAACATCAGGATGTACAGATTGTAATGCAACCAACTTTAATCCAGATGCCAGTGATGATAATGGTTCATGTATATTATTAAATACCGATCGGTTGGGAACATATTCTGTTCAAGATTCTGTTCATGGACCTTTCTATGATTGGTTTAACGATGAATATTCAATTGATTTTGTTCGGGATTCATGCGATTCTACAAGAATGTCAATTAACAATTATGCTAACATAACAAATTCACTTGGACCATTAAATGTAATAGCACAAATCGTCGGAGATTCTATATATATGCCTTATCAAATAATTGAAATTCCAGACCAAGATCTAATAACTGACCATATTACAATATTTAACTCAAAAGGACACTTCAAGAAAGATTCAATATTCTTAACTCTGTATTATATGGATAGGTTTGACCCATACTTTGGTCATCTTTGGGGAAAGAAAAATTAATTATAAAAGCCTCGTCTTTATTGATGGTTTTTTGTTACTGGGAAGATAGGTAGATTCGAGAATTAATAAGTCTAAAGAAAAAGAAAATATTCATCATTATATGGGAATAGAATTGAATGCCCAGACTTGGGATCTCCTTGATAAAGAAGATAGAAGTGAAAATGATGATAAACGAATGTTGTTTTTTGCAAAGGCATCGTTATACCATTGGAGGAAATCACCTCACTATCAACCTGTTAATGAACAGAGGGGACAATGGTTATTGTCTCATGTGCTTGCAATACTGAATCTAGGTGAAGAATCTCTTCTATATGCTAAAACATGTATGGATATAACAATGAAGGAATCTCTTAAAGACTTTGATTTAGCATATGCATTCGAAAGTAAGGCCAGAGCATTTGCAGCATTAGGAGATTCAGAAAAAATGAATAAATGTTTTATAAATGCAAAATCTGCTGGTGAAAAAATTAAAGGTGATAAAGACAGAAAACTTTTCTTTAATGACCTTTATAATGGCCCATGGTTTGAATGTCGTTAAGCTATCTTTAATTAAATTTTTCCAGTGAAGGTCTTACTAATGGCATTAATTGCTTACCTAGCAAAAAAAGGCATATTTGTGTTACCACTTGATTTAAAATGGTTTTCCAATAAAAGGAAAAGAACAACTGTTGAATGACCTTTCCCAACATCAATAAGGAAAAATAAAATAGCCCTACATTCGTGGGGTTTTTTGTTTGCGGGAGGAGGAATAGATTACTAAAATAATTAAGGAATTGTAATTTTATTCAAAGATGATTGTATTTAAACAATTCGATATAAGTTTATTACTTACACCCTAAAGGAGAACAATAAAATGAAAAATATAGTTTATATTATTATAATTATATTTTGTTTATTAAGCAAAATAATTTCCCAGACTGATACACTAACATTAAAGTGGGAACCAACAGTCAATTATGGAAACGCTGGGCAAAGAACTGTTTTAGTAAATGATACACTTTGGCACATTGGTGGAAGATCTAATCATGGAATTCCATTTGGTTATCATTTTTCAGATTTTTCATTTGTTGAATATAAATCAACCGAAAATGATTACTGGAATATTGATACAGTAAAAACATTGTTTAGAGTTTTTATTAATGCAGAAAGCTATAACGGAAATATTTATATTTTCGGTGGAAACGGTTATGGAGAATATCCTGAAGAGATGGAAATTTTTAATACTTCATCAAAATCTATATCTTACGGTTCTCCTCTTGCATATCCTCGAAAATCTAGTGGTTCAGTGCTACATAATGGTAAAATTTATTTAATAGGCGGTTACGATGGTTCGCCTAGTGATAGAGTGTGTATTTATGATATAAATGATGATTCATGGTCTGCAGGTGCTCCTTTACCAATTGCAATGGAAACAGAAGCTGTATATTATGAAGGTAGAATAATAGTAATTGGCGGTTATAGTTATAATAATGGCGTACACGATGAAATATTTGAATATGATATTTCATCAGACTCTTGGAGCCAAATCGGAACTACTCCTGCACCTGTTAGTGCACACAAACTAGAAATATATCAGAACCATATATTTGTTATCGGGGATTATGTTGATTTGAATTTATTATGGAAGTATAATATATCTGATAATAGCTGGTTAGATTATCATTCAAATTATTTTGGTAGACGTCACACATCAACCGTAATACATGATAATAAACTTCATATTATTGCCGGAAATTCAAAACTTGATGATGTTTATCAGAGATATAATATTGTTCAAAGCATTGATTTGAGTCATTTTCTTACTATTGGGAATACTACCACTTTATCCAATAGTTTTGAACTAAATCAAAATTATCCAAACCCGTTTAATCCCACTACTACTATCAATTATAGTATCAATAAAAGTGGTAAAATTAGAATCTTAATTTTCGATATGCTTGGTAAGCAAATAAAATCCTTGGTAAATAAAAATACTATAGCTGGCAACCATCAAGTTTTATGGAATGGGAAAAATGATTCTGGAAAAACTTTGCCTAGTGGACAATATTATTGTATGATTGAAATGGATGGTATAACTAAATCAAGAAAAATGATTTTTTTAAAATAATTTCTAAATGATTGTTTTTTCTTAGATTCCTGACTTTGAGATAATTATGATAAACCAAAAAAATAATGGTTTTACATTAATAGAACTTATAATGGTAATATTAATTCTAGGCATTCTTGCCAGATTTGCAATACCAAAGTATTTAAAAATAATATCACAAGCCAATAAAGCAACGGAAGATGAAGTTATTTCGAGTATAACCATTGGTCTTGAAAACTTCGCAATGGATCAACTAATAACAAATGGTCGTCGTTCATGGCCAACAAATCCATTTGATGCTCTTGATGTTCATCCAAATGGATATGATCCTGATTATATTAATGGAGAATCAGATGTTCTAGATAGGATTTGGGTTTATGTGGAATTTAATGATCTTTTTAATTTCGACGGGCAAAATTATCATGGTTTCATTGGGTATCAGCGTAAAGATAACTCCCAGTGGGCATGGCTATATAATAAAGGTATCCAGACTGGAGATTCTGCTTCAGTTGGTTCTATTATTGAATACGGTTGGTTAGATGACTCCGCTGTACCTTATGAATAATTTTGATTAATTCCAAAAAAAACCATTATATCCAATTTGAAACAAGCCCCACATTCATCGGGGTTTTTGTTTGCAGAATAAACCATTTACCTTATATAGCGAAAAAGGAGTAATCTTTTTCATGAAGATTATAAATATTTTTCATGTCTTTCCTTTCTTTATTCATTTTTTATGGGCCGAATGCTCAGATTTAGATTACGCAGATTGTATTTATTGGTCTGAGTATTGTGAGTGGGATGCCGAATCGCAAGAATGTTTTGAAGTTGGCGGTGGTGAAAATTTAGAATATGGCCCTTACAACTATGAAATTATCACTGAAGATGATGGTCTTAGAGATGGTCCTGATTATCTTGATGGCTTATTATATTATCCTATTGATGCAAACTTGCCTTATAGGTCAATAATTTTTACTCCTGGATTTGGTGGTAGTAGTTCAACTATGTCAATCTGGGGAGAATTTTTTGCTTCTTATGGATTTATTTCAATGGTTATTGGCCCCAATGATGAAATTAATGATTCTCATGAGCAAAGAGCTTTTGGTTTATTAGATGCAATTCAAACTATTAAAGAAGAGAATTGGAGAATTGAATCGCCATTAAATAACTTGGTTGATACAACTCGTTTTATTGTTGCGGGTTACTCTATGGGGGGTGGAGCATCCCAGATAGCTCTTACTTTAGAATCAATCCATAATAATCATATTTCAGGTGCTATTGCCCTGAATCCCACCATATTGATAGAAAACTGTGATGTTTGTACAGACAATGAATATTGTATTTGCCTTGTTCCAGAATTTTTGGAGCATGAAATACCGACATTAGTAATTGCTGGAGAAGACGAGCTGGATGATTTATCTAATGACTATGATGGTTTAATAGGTCAGGATATATACCTTAATACGCCAGAAACAACTATGAAAATACTTTATGAAATTGAAAATGGGAATCACTCATCTGCAGATTTTCCAACAGGCTATGTAAGCAATAAAACTTTAGATTGGGCACAATACCTTTTAATGGGAAACGAATCTTTTTGCGACTCTTTATTGGTTTCTCCATCAGACGCTTCTCAGTTTCTAAACACACTTCAATGTGAGGGAAATTTTAGTTATGATTTAAATGAAGATGGAGATATTGATAATACAGATTTGATTATGTTAGTTGTTTCAGTTTTAAACAGCTTTGAAATTGAATTTGATATTAATCACGATCAAATCACGAACATTTTTGATATACTAATCTTTTCTTCCTTTATAGAAAATATATAATATCCTATTAATTAATTATTTTCATATTAGTGGATTTTTTTGTGGGTAAAAAACCCCGATGATATTAATACATGATATTATCGAAATTCTGCTAATGAAAAATAAGTTAACAAAACCAGAAATATTTTGTATATATAATGCTAATGGTGGTTTTATTGGAGAACTATCCTATTTCATAAAAAAATATATCAAAGGATTTAACTGTGCAATGTGCGATATAACTCACAATAAAATCAGAATCAAAGGAGAATGGAAAAGAAAACAAGCTGAATTTGATTATGATTTAAAAGCATTGCATCTTGATGAACAGCCTGAAATGTTACATGATTTTACAAAAAATAAAGCACCGTGTGTTATCGGGATAACAAATAATAAACTGCAATTATTAATTAGCGATGAAGAATTAAGAGCTATAAATGGTGATATAAATTTATTTTTCGAAAAATTAAATTACACTATAAGAAATATATATAACCAAAAAGGGTAACCACATATGTGGATTTTTTGTTTGTGGGAGTATAGATTTGAATAAAACATGTTTTTAACCTTTTCAGCAATTACGTGTCTAAAATAGATATATTGAGGATGTAAAATGCGATTTTTAAAAATACTATTATTTTTTATTATTTATATATCATTGGTATTTCCACACCATCATAAAAAAAGACAACATTATGGTAAATCATGGAATTATAAAAAAAAGCACAATTACAGTAATATATGGAAACATAAAAAAAAGCACCATCATAATAAAAATAATTATAGACCTAAATTTAAATTGACTCTAAGATATAATTATCCCTGGTCATATTGGAAATGGTACCATCCTAAAAGAGATATTATAGTTATTAAAGAAGAAGGTGATTCAAAAAAGAATGAAGATGATAATTTCGAAGATATTATTGCTCAAATCGAAAAATTGTCTGAACTAAAAGAAAAAGATATTATCAGTGAAAAAGAATTTGAAAAAAAGAAGAAGGAACTTTTAAAGCGAATATAAAATATTTAAATCTATATTACAAAAAAACCCCACACCCGTGGGGTTTTTTGTTTGTAGACTTTTACTGGCAGGGTGTAATATTGTCTTAATATTCCTATTCCTACCGCTATTGATGCTTACTGGCTAGTTGTTAAGGTATAAGATATGCTCATAAAACTGGAGAATAATATGAATTTAACAAATAAGAAGTGGATTTTAAAAACAAGACCAAAAGGTTTAGTGGAAGCATCAAATTTTGAGTTGATTGAAGAAGCTATTCCTGAATTAAATGGGAACGAAATATTGATTCAAACAGAATACCTGTCAGTGGATCCTACTCAGAGAATGTGGCTTAAAGACATACCTGGTTATCTTCCACCAATACAAATTCATGAAGTGATTCGATCAGGTGGGATGGGCAGAGTCATACAATCTAAAAATCCAAATTTTAAAGAAGGTGTCTTAGTCAGTGGAAGTGTTGGCTGGCAAACACATCTAATATCCAATGGAAAAGGGTTTAGAGTCATACCAGAGCTACTCCCAATTCCCACGATGCTGAATGTCTTAGGATTAACCGGTATCACTGCCTACTTCGGATTGCTTGATATTGGTAAACCAAAAAAAGGTGAAACTGTTGTGGTATCGGGAGCATCTGGAGCAACTGGCTCGGTGGTTGCACAGATTGCAAAAATTAAAGGTTGTAATGTAATTGGAATTGCTGGAGGTGAAGAAAAATGTGGTTGGCTTAAAGATTGTGGTGTTGATCATGTAATTGATTATAAAAACACTGAGGCAACTAAAGAATTAAGGAAAATTGCAAGTGCAGGTATTGATGTTTACTTTGATAATGTTGGCGGCCCATTGCTTGAAGCAGTATTAAATCAAATTAACCAAAAGGCTAGAATTGTAATTTGTGGCTCAATTTCAAATTATGCTAGTGAAGATTTACCAGTTGGCCCTAGGAATTTAGGCAGTTTAATTATTCATCGAGCAAAAATGGAAGGTTTCTTAGTATTAGATTATTTTGATAGGATGGATGAAGCAATACAAAAACTTTCAAAATGGTTGATGGAAGGTAAAATCAAACATCGGGAGGATATTCAAGAGGGAATTGAAAATTGTCCCAAAACACTTAATCGTCTTTTTACCGGTGAAAATAAAGGTAAACAAATTTTAAAGATATAAATTAAATGCTCTAGATTAATAATCCTTGCAAAATAGTAGGATTTTTTGCTTTTAGGATCATTGGTAAATTTATTTATGGGAAAATATATATCGATCATTCTTTTATATTCTATCTCTTTTTCTCAAGAAATAATCGGTGAAGGACTCTCTGGGCAACTTCTGCTTAATTATGTAGTAAACAATTACAAGACATCCGCCACATTAGGATATACTGCTGCCAGAGATACACTTTATGGCACAATAGATCTTCGAGAAGGAAATCAACTCTCATGTGTTTATTCGGGATACACAATCACTCTTGATATAACACAGGACCCGAGTATAAATGCATATAACCAAGGGATTAATTGTGAACATACCTATCCTCAAAGCATGGGAGCGGGTGAAGAACCGCAAAAGAGTGATATGCATCACCTATTTCCCTGCAAGTCCAATGTGAACTCATCCCGTGGTAATGACCCCTATGCAGAGATACCTGATGAAAATACAAACACTTGGTATCGGAATAATTATTCTCAAAATACAATCCCTACAGATTACATTGAAGAATATGCGGAAAAATATAATCCGCCTGATCCAACAGATCAGACATTTGAGCCTCGTGAAGACCATAAAGGGGATGCATCAAGGGCTGTGTTCTATTTTTTAGCAATGTATAACGATGTCGCTGACACCAACTTCTGGAATGAGCAGAAAGATGTTTTATTGGATTGGCATTACTATGATGAAGTAGATGAATGGGAGATGAATCGAACTTGGTCGATTGCATCCTATCAAGAAAACCAACCCAACCCATTTGTATTAGACTCCTCCTTAGCCCGCAGAATATGGTATATGAATGATAGCGACTATCAAGGACCAGTCTGGCATGTATCTAGAACAGGCTCTGATTCAACTGGTGATGGTTCTGAAGAAAATCCTTTTGCAACTATCCAAGCAGGTATTGATGCCGCCATTGATGGTGATACTGTATTAGTAGCGGCTGGTACCTATGTAGAAAATATCAACTTTAATGGGAAGAATATTTCTGTTATTGGGGCAGATAGGGAAACAACTATTATTGATGGAAATCAGGATGTAGAGAATGTGGTGACGTTTGAGAGTGGGGAAGATTCTACCACCGTCTTGAGTGGCTTTACTATTACGAATGGTGCTGGAATATTGATTGGAGGCTCAAGCCCTACTTTACAAAATTTGAATATTACAAATAATTGGAGCGCTACGGCCGGGGGTGGTATACAGATAAAGAAGGGTAATATTTATAATGGATATGCCAGTTCATCGTCACAAATCAAAAACACAATTATTTCCTACAATTATACACAGATGGATGGTGGAGCTGTTAGTATATCTGAATTCCATACTCTACTATTTCAAAATGTTTTGATTTATGGGAATTCAAGTCAGAATGGTAGTCATGGGTTTTACTCTTATGAATCCAATTCGATGCTTATAAACATTACTATTGCAAATAATTCAGCCGGCAGTGGATTGATGATTGGTCAGGCTGACACTCTTACTTTGATTAATTCAATTATTTCAAACAATGGAATTTCAATTAATGATGCATCACAATTACTTATTAGTTATTCTAATATTCAAGGTGGCTGGACAGGTATAGGCAACATCGATACCAACCCACTATTCTGCAACCCAGACAGCGGTAACTATACCTTAGCAGAAAACTCACCTTGCGTAGGCACGGGTGAGAATGGTGCTAATATGGGTGCTTTTGGTGTTGGTTGTGGTCCATATAATTTCTCTCCGACAGATTTTTCTTTATCAGCACCAAGTAATAACGCTCAAATAACAATTGATGATTCTAATATGAATGATGGCTTTATCACATTTTCATGGGATGAATCATCCGATGAGAACGGTGATTCTCTCGTTTACCTTTTGCATGCCACCAGTACAGAGATTGAAGATTTTAGTTTGGATACAAATATTACATCTATTGATATACCTTACATGGAATTAGTGGATGAAATGTCTGAGAACAATATCACATCTGCTACAATAGAATGGACTGTAGACGTAACCGATGGTATCGATACGGTAACAGCGGATAATGCACCTTTTACCTTAAACGTTGATGGTAGTGACGCCCTAAGTGCCTTTGCAGGACAATTGACACCGCAAGTCTTTGCACTCCATCAGAACTATCCCAACCCATTCAACCCAACCACCACTCTTAAGTATGACCTACCTGAAGATGCCATGGTAAATATCACTATCTACGATATGATAGGACGTGTAGTTAAAACCATGGTAAACAGCCAACAGAATACTGGCTTCAAATCTGTACGCTGGAACGCTACCAATGATAATGGTTCACCAGTATCAGCAGGGCTTTACTTATATACAATACAGGCAGGTGAATTCAAGAAGACTAAGAAGATGGTACTCTTAAAATAAAATTAATCTTTAACTATTTAGCCCCACATTCGTTATGTGATTTATAATATGGAGAATCATTGAAATAAATTTTATCTATTTTGGTAATAGTTCAGGATTTTTCTCAGAGATTGTTTTAGCAAACTCCTTCATTCCTTGTAATAGTCCTTTAAAAGCAGTTGGGTATTCTTTTTCTAAATTTTTTGTAACATACCACCGCATCAATTTTGAAAAAAGATTTCCTCCTTCAACTTTTCCAAACCTTAGTTTCATGATACATCCATTATCAGTATCAATAAACTCATAAGTACAACGTATACATAAACCAAAAGGTAAAGCAAATTTAAGAGAAATATATTCTCCAGGATTCCAATCTGTTATTTCCATTTTATATACATCTTCGCCATGGTGACAATGGAGAGTAGTTCCTGCACCTTGAGTAGATCCACCAGAGTTTAGTATCTCAATCTTATCTGCATGTAAATTAATTTTTTTCCATTCAGGTTTAGTATACATTAAAAAAGCAATATCTGCAGAAACACAAAATTCCTCAGATAATTCTTCGATCAAAAGAGGATCATTTTCTGATAAAAAATATTTTTTAGTTTTTTTATCACTTTGCCAGTGTTTGAATAAATCATCAATTAAATATCCTACTTCTCCTACATGTTCATATTCTTCTGTTCCAAACATTTCGCTGGAAGAATCATATTCTAACTCCATCGCCTTAAGTGCTGATTCTGTTGAAAGAAGGTATGCTTCAATGCCAGTATTTTCAACAACTTTGTTTTTCATTAATCTGAAAATAGTGTTTACATCCGAACCTGCTAATTCTTCATTGCCATTAATATTTTGATTCATATACTCGCCATGATGAATAAAAATTTTTAAATCTAACTCTTCCATATGTTTGCAAGCATTGCAAGTACAATCCGTATTTATCTTTATTATATCTTTTTTATCTGAGAATGCATTATAGACCCTTTTTGCAAAATCAACCATAAACTGGGATCCTTCATAAGCGATATTTTCAGCATGTGCAAAAATAGCATCGCCCATAAACTTTGAAATAGTGACGGATTTTTTGAATTCGGGCAACATTGAATCAAATAAATCCTTTATAATACCATTAGCATGTTCGAGTTCTGTTTCGGCAAGAAAGCGAGTATAACCAGAGATATCTGCAACTACTAAAAAACCTTTTTTTATTTCAGTATTCATTATTTTATTATTGGTTGTTTATAAATAGCATGAATCAAGTTACTATAAGCAATAATTAAAAAACAAATATCCGAACCAATATTAATTTTCTATCTTGCTCACATCCGTGACGTTTTTTATTTATGTTATGATGGGTAGATTCAAATATGGAAAATCATAAAGGTTTTATAGTCCTAGTAGACATAAGTGGATATACAAATTTTGTAAGTAGTCACAATGTAGATTCTTCTAAAAACAAAAAATTATCACTAGGACAAGCTCATGCCGAGCATGTCATCACAGATTTACTTGAACATGTCATAAATGAATTAGACGGTATTTTAACCATTAACAAGCTTCAGGGAGATGCTGCTCTTTTTTATGCAATCTCTGAAAATCCTGGTACACTTTCAGATACAATAATAAAAAAACTGCAAACAAGTTTTGAAATTTTTAACCAACGAGTAAACGACCTGCAATTTTGTGAAGTCTGTTCGTGCGGTACTTGTGTTGATGTTGGAAATTTAAAGTTGAAATCCTTTGTCCACTTTGGAGAATTCTTAATAAAAAAAATAAATCAATTCAAAGAAATTGCAGGACAGGACGTTATTCTGGCACATCGTTTAATGAAAAACAGTATCAGTGTTTCTGAGTATATGCTTTTTACAAAACCATTTATTGAAATTCAAAGCATCGATTCATTAGGTTCTATTGAAGAAAGAAAAGAGAAATACGATAATTTAGGTTCGGTTGATTGTACGGTATTTTATCCTAACAATGAACTATATAACCTTGAAATATCTCAAAAAGGATCATGGTTCGGAAGTATGTTCTCAAATATCAAATATTTTATTAATTCAAAATCCAAAAAAGATATTGAATTAAAATACAATTTAATTTCTGGCTAGATAATTTTTAATACAAAATATTCATAGCCCACATTCATGGAATTTTTTACTGTGATATTTGGTAGATTGGAATATTAGACTAATGAAAATTATAAGAATGTAATGGGAAAATCGATTATTTTACTATTGGCTATGATTTTAATTGGCTGTTACCCTGTTTCTCATATAGTAGTAGGCGAAACAAAATCACCGATATCTCCATCACAGGTAAAAATATTCGCAGAATATCCTGATGAATATGAAATTATTGCAAAGATTGATGCATCAAGTGAATTCGCATTTAAAGACCCTTCAGTAAATATTACTTGGCAAAGTAAAATGGATAAAATAATTGAACGTTTAACAATTGAAGCAGCACAACTTGGTGCTAATGGTATTGTAATTGAAAATACTGATAACAAAACTAAAAAAAATATTACAGTTAACAAGGAAAATGCTACTATTAACGAAACCCATTACAAGACTGGAACTGCTACAGCTATATTTATTAAATAAGCTAATTACAAACTCTCTATATTATCACCAAGTCCTTGTCATCCGTGGTTTTTTGTTTAAAAGGGAGAAAGATTTTCACTATAGATATACTGGTCAATAATTAGTTGTAGAACAGATATATCCTGCTAAGTAAGTGAGAATTCAAATTCATCTTCCACAGTTTAACATTCGAAAAACCCTGATTATGTGGGGATTTTTGTTTATGTAAGGATGATGGGTAGATTCATTCGAAAAGGATTTTCTAAAAAATTTAATTATCAATCATAAAATGGGACATTCATTTACAAAATATATTCTATCTTTTTTAGTTATTTTATCTTCAGTTTTAGGTAGATCTAATACAATTGAAAACTTAAAAATTTCTTCTACTATATTGAAGGATGGTACAGTTTCTATTTCGGAAACTAGAACATTTAATTTTAACGGCAGTTATAAGTTTACATATCTTAAAATCAATAAAAAATTATTTAAAAAAATCTATGATATAAGAGTATTCGATGGTACTACAGAATACCTTAATTCAAATAATTCAAACCCAAATACTTTTCAAATTCAAAATAAGAAAAAATCAATAAGAATAAAGTGGTTCCATTATGCAGAAGATACTGAAAAAGTTTTTACTGTATCCTACAAATTAAAGGGAGCATTGCGAGTTGGTCATAATGATATTCAGTTTCATTGGACTTATCTGGGAAAGGGCTGGGACGTAAAAACAAAAAAATTAATATTAGAACAAAATCTTGAAGATCAGTTGCTAGAAAATGATATTTGGTTCAAGGTTACAGGATTGAGTAAAGATAAATTTAAAACGAATTACGATCGCGGTACCATTACATTAGAAGCAAATAATATTTCAAAGAATAGAAGAATAAGATTAAATACTATTTTACCCAGTACCTATCTCAAAGATCCTATAGTAAATGATAAATCATTTTCAATTGAAAATGAACTTGAAAATATTAAAAACAAAGAATTGGGATCAAAATATGGATTTATAACTTCATTTATTTTTCTCGCAATATCTGTAATTGCAATGGTTATTAGGTTTATTAAATATGGTAAAGAACACAAAATTGAAAGATTGACTTTTAAAGAAAAACTTAATTTCCCTTCAAGTCATCATCCTGCGTTAGTAAGTTATTTCGCAACCTATCAAAAATTGTCAGGCATTGCGATCCTAGCAACACTTTTTAGACTTGCTAGTAATGGTTACTTTATAATCCAAGAGACTGAAATAATTAAAGAATCCTTCTTTAGAAAAAAGAAAAAGAAAGAAAAGAAAGTTAGAATCCAATTAAAAGATATTTCAACAATTGATGGATTGGATCAATGGGATTCTGTTCTAGCTAAGTTTATCATTTTACAAATCAATAGTGGGATATACTACCTTGATAAGATTTTTCAAAAGATCGGGGCTTCCACTTCATTTGCTATAGATTGGAATAAATATACTGATCAAGAGATTATTAATAATGATTGGTTAGAAAAGGCTCCAAAAAGAAGTTCTGCACAATTTTTTATTACTCATTTGTTAATGATCGGTGTTTCTATCTATTTAATAATTTTTAATCCTGCTTTATCAATTATCACAGGCATACTTTTACTCATTATAGGTTTAGTTGGCGCTTTTGGGATGACCAGAATGTCTTACGAATGTCGATTGTTAAAAAAGAAATGGGAAAATTTTGGGGAAAAAATAAAGTATAAAAAAAATTTGCAAAACTGCAACCTTGATAATAATCTGCTTCTACAATATTCTGTTGCAATGGGCTTAGATAATTATCAAATAAAACAGTTACTTAAAATTTTTAATTACGATACTGGTGATTTTATTTGGTTTTATGATGGAAATATAAACAGCTTTACAAATATGGTTGATACAGGATTGGCGATTGGAGCAGGATTTGGTGGCGATAGTGGTGGTGGCGGGGATGCTGGTGGCGGCGGCGGCGGCGGCTCTGGCTAATCATAATCATTAGCCTCGTTCACCCAAGGTTTTTTGTTTGTAGGAGGATGAGTAAATTGGATAATGAATTAGTTGACTAAGTTTACTTTACTTATAGAGTTTTCATGAACAATTTACCACAATCAATGAACTACATTCGGATCGAAAAACATGGTGACCCCGAAGTATTACAACTAGATTCAATGCCAATACCAGAACCTGGCCCTGGTGAAGTATTGATTAAGGTAGCGGCCGCGGGAGTCAACCGTCCCGATGTGATGCAACGCAAAGGACTATATCCACCTCCTCCTGGCGCAACAGATGTTCCTGGATTGGAGATTTCTGGAACTGTAGTGAGTGTGGGAAAAAACGTCAGCGATCCTCCTATCAATTCTGAAGTTTGTGCTCTTGTGACCTGTGGAGGCTATGCAGAATATTGTTTAGCTGCAGCCTCAATTTGCTTGCCAGTTCCAAAAAAAATTTCGTTAAAAAATGCAGCAGGAATTCCAGAAACCTTTTTCACCGTTTGGACAAATATCTTTGAACAAGGAAAACTCAAAGCCCAGGAAAGTCTATTAATACATGGCGGAAGCAGTGGAATAGGAACAACTGCAATTCAGCTCGGCAAAGCGTTTGATGCAACTGTTTACACCACTGCAGGAACTACAGAAAAATGTGAATTTTGTAATAATCTTGGTGCCGATGCTTCCATCAATTATAGAAAACAGGATTTCTTCAAAGAAATCAAAGAATTTACTAAAGGAAAAGGGGTAAATGTGATCCTTGATATGATTGGTGGCTCATACTTTCCAAAAAACATTCAGTTGCTTTCTGACAAAGGGCGATTGGTTCAAATTGCCCTGATGCAGGGAAGCAAAGTAGAAGTCGATTTTCGCTACTTACTGATCAAACGTTTAACCTTGATGGGCTCCACATTGCGCCCCCGCACGGTTGAAGAAAAAACTAAAATTGCTCAAGCCCTGCAAAATTACGTTTGGCCATTACTGGAATCTGGAGCTGTTTCACCGATAATCCATCAAATATTTCCGCTCAAAAAAGCATCAGAAGCACATCGTCTAATGGAAAGCAGTGCCCACATTGGAAAAATTTTGCTTAAGCCTGATGAATAGAACCGTTGATTAACTACAATCAAGAAGCCCCACATACGTGAGTTTTTTTTGTTTGTGGGGTATGGCTAGATTTGGAATCAGAATGAGAATAATATACTTATTATTAATTATTTCACTTTTGTGTTTGACTGGATGCGAAGATAACAAAAATGAAAAGAAAGAAAATAATCCTGTTATTTCTGATCGTACAATATACATTGTAGGTCAGGATGAAGATGGAGCCTGCTACTGGGTAAATGGATCCAAGGTCAAACTTCCCAGTGGAGCCTGGGCAACAGATATAGTTGTTGTTGACGGTACTGTATATACTTCCGGACAAGGAGATATATATGAAGCCTGCTATTGGATTAATCAAGAGATATATGAACTTCCAGGAACTGGAGGAGAGGCTGAAGCAATTGCTGTGGACGGCAATGATGTCTATGTTGCTGGCTGGTTTGACAATGGATCCTGTTATTGGAAAAATGGGGAACGGATCAACCTGACTACCAATGGAGAATCGCAGGCATTTGCAATTGGGGTTCGTAACAATGGTTCTGTCTACATTGGCGGTTATTACATTAACAATCATCATTATGTTATTCCTTGTTTTTGGAAAGATGGAAATAATAGAACGAACCTTCCTTTACCCAGCGGTGGCGATGGGGAAGTCTATGATATTACCTTTGATGAGGCTGGAACGATGAGGTACTACGCGGGCTATACAATGAAACCGGATAATCTTACGGGATATGCACCCAAAGCTGCTCGTTGGCGTCATACAGTTAGAACAGACTTACCCGATGGAACTTCGGACATAAGTCTTTATGGAACGGGTTCTTATGGTATTACAATCGATGGAGAAGATATTTATGTTGCTGGATACACGGATTGGATTGGAGACATAAATGATGATAATACTGGGGGTACATTCCCTCGTTACTGGAAAAACAATAACGCTCATGACCTTCAAGGAGGCCCCAATACTTTTTTTGGGACAGGTCAGGCTAATGATATTCGAGTTGCTGACGGGAATGTTGTTGTGGTGGGAATGGCGACCAGAGGGCCAACTGGTGAGAGTGCCTGCTATTGGCTTAATGGCGAACTTAACTACCTGGACGATGTAACAACAACTGGGGGAGGTAACAGTGAAGCAACAGGCGTTTTTATTGAATAATATTTATTTCTTAGTATCCTTTTACCCAAATTGGTCAACCAACAAGTCCTGAGCACCCAAGGTTTTTATTTGTGGATTTATGACTGGTAAGGTTTAATATTTCTGTTATGGGAAAAGAATTAAAAAATCTCACTATTGGTATTGAAGAAGAATATCAAATAATCGATACTAATACATTTGAACTTACTTCATATATCAGTGAATTTCTTGACCAAGGTGCAGTTTTGTTTCGCGATCAATTACAGCCTGAACTTCTTCAATCTCAAGTAGAGGTAGGAACTAAGGTTTGCAATAACATTCAAAAAGTTAGTCAAGAGATAAAAAGACTTCGGAAAATGGTTTCCGCACTTGCTCAAGAAAATAATTGTTCAATTATTGCAGCAGGAACACATCCATTTTCTTCATGGGAAAATCAAGTTATTACCGAAAAAGACAGATATTATGGTTTTGTAGATTCTATGCAAATGGTTGCAAAACGTCTCTTGATATTTGGGATGCATGTTCATATAGGAATCGAAGACCCAGACTTACGTGTAGATATCATGAATCAAATGCGATATTTTATGCCGCATTTATTATGTTTTTCTACATCTTCTCCTTTTTGGAGAGGTGAGAATACTGGTTTTAAATCGTACCGAAGCATTGTTTTTGAAGATTTACCAAGAACAGGGACTCCCGAATATTTTGATTCTGCGGCCTCATATAACAATTATGTAGAAACACTTATTAATTCAGGTTGTATTGATGATGCAACAAAAATCTGGTGGGATATTCGACCGCATCCAAAATTTCCTACTTTAGAGTTTCGTATATGTGATTGTACGACAAAAGTCGAAGAAGTAATTGCTATTGCCGCGGTTATTCAAGCTTTAGTAGCAAAATTAATACTATTAAGAAGTAAAAATATGACTTGGAGACCATATCGATCTGGTTTTATAGCTGAAAACAAATGGAGAGCAATGAAGGATGGTACAAAAGGTAAATTAATTGATTTTGGAAAGAATGTTGAACTACCAATATCTGATCTTATTAATGAATTGTTAGATTTTATTGATGATGTTGTAGACGAATTAGAAACGAGAACTGAAGTTGAATATATTCAAAATATTATTAAGGAAGGATCCAGTGCTGATAGACAGTTAGAAAAGTATGCTGAAACAGGGGATCTTAAAGACGTAGTTGATATGCTTATTAAGGAAACAATGATTGGATGTTAGTTAGTTTAATTTTTCATAAACATATCATGATTAATATTAACCCCCGTCTGCTAGATGGGTTTTTTGTTTGTGGAAGGATGGATAGATTTTTTTATGATTAACCGTATGAAGCTGTTATTGTCTGTTGTTGGAAATATATATTCGCAGGGCACCAGCGGGATTGATTCGTTGAGTATTATTTCAGATAGATGGTGTCAAGATTTACCACGTGCTATCTATGCAGATATTGAGCGAGTAACAGTCTCAAATGACTGGTTTTGGGTATATAAATTAGAAAATGATATTTTTGCAATATATGAACCAAAACAATGGCAAGAGGTAATTTCCTATCTGATTTTAGGAAAAGAAAAAGCCCTGCTTTTTGATACGGGAAACGGGATTGGTAAAATAAGCACAATTGTGCATGAACTTACAAGCTTACCTGTGTTTGTCCTTAATTCACATACACACTTTGACCATATTGGTGGTAATGCAGAATTCAGTGATATTCTCGCAATGGATACGGATTACACCAGAAAAAACTCTGGAGGATATTCCAATGCCCTTGTGCGGGAAGAAGTATTAGAAGAAGCACTATGTGGTACTCTCCCTGATGGAATCAATTCCGCTACATATCATACCCCTCCCTTTAAAATAAAAAAATTCATCACAGAAGGTTATAAAATCGATCTGGGTGAAAGGATTCTAGAAGTATTGAGTACACCAGGACATACACCTGATGCAATTTCAATTCTCGATTCAAATTTGGGATTACTTTGGGTAGGAGATATTTATTATAATGGTCCTATTTGGTTATTTGCACCTGAAACAGATTTGGATGCTTATTATCAATCTGTTGAACGTCTTTGTAATTTGGTACCTAATCTTAATACTTTGCATCCAGCTCATAATACTCCAATAGTCAAACCTCAATCTTTATATCTACTAAAAAAAGCATTAATTAATATTCAGAATGGTACTGTACATGGGAATGCTATATCTGGTGAACGGGTAGAATATATTTTTGAAGAATTTTCACTGATTTTCAAATAAATCATGAACTTGGGATGTTTTTTGTTTATGGGATGATAATTAAAATTTAAAATGTTTTATTTTTTCCCCTTCTACGCCAATCTTTGTCATTGCTTCTATTCCCATATTTATATGTAAGTCAACATATTTCCTTGTAACATCTTTATCCATTTCTTCTGTTTTTATTCCTTCAGGTATCATAGGTGTATCACTGACAAGAAGTAAAGCACCTCTATTAATTTCATTTGCAAATCCTGTAATAAAAATCGTTGCAGTCTCCATATCAATCCCCATTACACGAACCTTGTGAAGATATTTTTTAAATTTTTCATCATGTTCCCACACTCTTCTATTGGTTGAATAAATAACACCTGTTCGATATTCTATATCCCGCTCAACTAGTAACTCAGAGACATATTTATGAAGTTTAAAAGATGGCATTGCGGGTACTTCCTTTGGAAAATAATCATCACTTGTACCCTCACCTCTAATTGCAGCAGTAGGTAAAATAAAATGTCCAATTTCTGTAGTTTTTTTTAATCCTCCGCATTTTCCTAAAAACAAAACACCTTTAGGTTTCAGACATATCAATAAATCCATAATTGTAGCTGCATTTGCACTGCCAATCCCAAAATTAATTATACTAAGACCATCTTTGTTTATGGCTGATGTCATCGGTCCACCTATACCATTGATTTTTGTATCAAATATTTTTGCGAATTTTTCAATATAATTTTGAAAATTCGTTAAAAGAATCCATTCCCCGTATTCTTTCGGACTTGATCCAGTATATCTTTTTAACCATTCTAATGCTATAGTATCTTTTTTATTCATGACTATATTTTACAATTTTTTTAAACTTGATTATTAGATATTAATTTAAAAATAGAATTCAGTTTTATTGAAATTCGTGGGGTGTTTTATTTGCGTAATAATAGATAGATTCAAATTCTTTCATATTAAATAAGGTTTATATTTATATAATCTCCATATATGTTGAACTGCAACGATTGTCCCACCTACCACAAATACCAAAGATAATATTGATAAGTATTTAGGATATTCATCAATTAATAATGTTTTTGATAATAGGATTGAGGTTATTGCACAATAATGAAGAGTATTTGAAATTAAATGAGTAATGTATTCTCCATGAGGTAATCCTCCCCCATTTCTTTCTACTATTTTTTTCTTCAAAAGCATCTAACATAAAAAAAAATAGAATCAACTATTAGAGCTAAAATTCCAATCCAAAATATTATTCCATCAAAGTTTTTATAAAATAATATAAATATAATTTAGTAAACAGCATTTTGCTATTCGCATAAAGCCCCGCGTTTTTGGGAATATATATTTCCGTAAGGATGAATAAATACTAATATAATTACCTATAAATAGAAAACAATCAGTAGGTGAAAACCAGTATTATGCAAAAGTGGTTTTCACCTACATAAACAAAAATAATTCGTATTTATCATCATCGAGATTTTAGATAAAAAAGACCTGTAAAAATTACTCCTGGGATGAAACCCCCAAGATTCATTGCATTAGATGGAACGTTGCCAACAGCCATTTGATAAACGTTCAAAAACAACAAAGCCGTGTGAATGACGGCAAATGTCATTCCTGCGGTTTTAAGGTTGTCTCCAGCCCAAGTTGGCATCTGCCAGTGGATAACACCAATAGCAATCATTACAGATCCCATAAATTGCATCATAATAGACATATCATATGTTAGTTCCCAATTCCAATTCGTAGTCAATGTCTCTGGAGCTAACCACATTCCTACGCCCCAAAGACCCATAAAAACTCCCATAACTCGAAATACTAAGGATAATGTTAAAACCATAATATGCTCTCCCTTTTGCTTATTAGAATAAAACACCCATATAGCTAAAATACTCTAGGCATCCTTTAATGTCAATTTCTTGAATGTTCTATTTAGTTTGGTGAAAATTTTGATTAAGTATTTATCGATAATCTAGTAGAGGGGGTTTTTTGTTTTTGGGAGGATAGGTAGATTTTAAGATGAAAAATAAAGATATTGATTTACCCCAAAACAATTTTGAAGAAAATGCTCAAGATGCATATAATACAATCCAAAAATGGATAAAAACAATTCCCGATACAATCAATGATATAAAGAAAAATGGGACTAAAGAAGATTTGCATAATTATCAACTGCAGATGAAGATGGTATTGAAAAAACTGGAGGACATTGCTAAAGATATGAAAACAAATAATTAATTGTTCCATTTATATATAATTTGCATAGTTGTGGGGTTTTTTATTTTTTAGAGGATGGGTATATTTTGTTATGCCGATGTACGATTACAGATGTAAATCTTGTGGTTACAAGTTTGATAAACTTGTTTCCTTCGCGCAATCAAAAAAAAGCATTGAATGTCCAAAGTGTAAAAAACAGGATTCTGAAAAATTACTTTGCGCTCCTAATATCTCCAATGGAGAAAATGGAAGCCAATCACAAAACTCCTGTAATGCTCCATCAGGATTTTCCTGAGCAAATTAATTCTGTGGTCACAGAAAAATACATTTGATTACAGCCCCGCATTTGTGGGGTTTTTTATTTTTGGTACTATGTTTAGATTTTACTATGGCAAAATCTTGGGTGGAAAAAAGAGATATCAACAAAAAACATAAAGTGAAAATTAATCAAAAAAAATTTGCCGATATTCCTTCAGGAACAAAAATGCTTATTCCAACACCAAAAATTGTAGATAAATTTGTCAGGGAAATTCCAGATGGTTCATTTTTATATTTAAGACAATTAAGAGAAAAAATTGCAGATGATTTTAATGCTGATATGACTTGTCCAGTAGTAACAGGTATTTCAATGAGAATTATTTCTGAAGCAGCCTTTGAAGAATATCAAAAGCATAAGGACCTTGATAAAATAACACCTTTTTGGAGAATCGTTGAACCAGATTCAAAATTGGCCAGAAAGTTAGCCTGTGGTATTGATTTCATTATTGCAAAACAGATGCGGGAAGGAATAGAATTTTAATCTTTAATAATTATTATGATGAACTTTTTATTATTTGGGATTTTTATTTATAGTCACAAAGATATTTCGTGTAATTTTTTGTAGATTTAGGTTATATGAAAAATCTGACTGTTCTTATTTTTAGTATTCTTTTCCTTCTGTTTTCATGTAGTGAAGAATCTTCCCAAGAGCCTGAGGCTACTCAAATGGGTAACGGCTGCGTTGATGAAGGAGAAAATATCTGTGGCTGTATGGAGGTTGATGCTGTTAACTATGACCCCTTGGCAACGGTGGATGATGAAACTTGCCAATATTATACTGGTGATTTGAATGTTGTCTGGTCTAAAGAAATTGAAGAAGCTGCAGAGATGTGGTCTATGAGACCTGTTTCGGACGGTGGTTTCATTTTGGCCTGTGGCGGGGCCGGGGACTGTACGGATGGGACCTTCCAAAACCCATGTGAATTCTATGGACAACTTGTCAGGCTGGATTCTAACGGAGAAGTAATTTGGCACCAAATCTACGATAAATCATCAGCTTTATATCATGCCAGAGAAACATCCGATGGTGGATTTATAGCCGCAGGCTATTATGAGTGTGTCAATGCTATGGATTGCTATCCCGATATGTATATCTTAAAAACAGATGCTAACGGCAATCTAGAGTGGGACGTGTTGGAAGCTTCCGCTGGAAATAATAATGACTGGGCAAGAGATGCAATTCAAACCCAGGATGGGAATTACGTCATTACTGGAACCTGGGATGATGATGGCTGGAACAGCAAGGCAGCACTAAGAAAATACAATACAAGTGGTGAGTTAATGTGGGCAAAAAGCTACAGCAGCTCTGATGCAAATGAAGCATATGAACTTCTTGAAACCAGCGATGGTGATCTGGTATTCGCAGGATACTCTGGAACCCAGCACGGTGCATACAAGCATTATATGGTTAAAACCAATGCTGATGGAGGACAAATATGGAAGAAAAAATCAGCTTCTATAGGTGATGCTATTCTTTATGCTTTATGTGAATCGCCAAGTGGAGGGTATGCGGCCGCTGGTTTTTGCAACAGCTGGAGAAGCAATTTCGTTATCGAAAGGAAACCGAATCAAGGAAGTGGAAATTGGAATAATTGCATTGTAGGCGATATGAGTGTCGCAGGTTTTTATGATATTGCTCCTGCTATCGGCGGAGGTTACTATCTTATTGATGAGAGAAGCTACCTGACAAAAATAAATGATTCCGGAGAAGTTATTTTTACATATCATGTTAAGGAGGCAAACCTGGCAGTTATTCAGTTAGATAATGGTGACATAGTCGTAGGAGGAAGCGGTGCTTTCCTTGATGGCGGTTATGGTGGAAGTGCAAAAATTATCCGTCTTTCGTTCTAAAATCCTGCTCGATAAATCAAGTAAAATTACACAATATTGATCATTGATTAGGTTATATGCAAATATGCATTACCTTTTCCTAATTTCGATTTTAAATAGTTTAATAATTATCAAACCATGATCAACCATGGTTTTTTGTTTTTGTGATGATGGGTAGATTTTGTAATGATACGGTTTATTTATTTTTATACTTCTTTGTTGTTTACATTTTCAGGGTGTATTGAAAAAAAAGAAGAAAATTTATTTAAAGATAATTATAGACCATCTTTAATGCTACCTAAAAGATCTAATGATGCCCTTGCGGGATCTGAATTAGAAACTATTTTATCAAGTTTAGATTTAAGGGATCGTGAAAATTATATTTTATCAGAAATACTATCAGGTAATATCCCGGAATTTTTAAGATCTTTTGTTCCAGTTACATTTAACACTCAGCACAAAGATATAAAAAAAACAATTACATTTTTTGTTTTATCAGATTATATGGCTATCGGCAACAATAATGATTACTTCATGATTCCCATGACCCCAATTTTGGCACAAAAAATTGCATCCTCATTAAGGTTAAGTTTTTTGACAAAAAAAATGGTTGATTTAGTTTGGGGAAGTTCCATTTTAAAACTTGATCCGATTCCTATCCCCCCCAGTCCTGAGATGACGACAATACCAGTTTTCGGACTACATAATCGATTAATTTATCAAAAGAGATCAGCTAATTTTGAAAATCATAAACCAGGAGTGTTAGTAGCAGGACATAAAAAAGATGTTATTATATCAAATCGTATAAAAAATGAACCTGAGAAAGTTATCATTTATGGATGGCATCGAATAAACGGGAATCCAATTCAACCAATTTATTCAGGTCATGCGGTTTGGTATGTTGACTACAGTCACGGAATCCGCCTAGCGTACAATGAATGTATTATAAATAAGGATAAATCCACAATTACGGATATTCTAAATAATGATGAATATTATTATTTTTTCAGTGATGAGAGCGGTCCAATGGAAATAACTAAATATTCAACAGATGATACAAATTATCCATTAACAAAATAATCACTGTTATTTAAAACTTTTTCTATCCTTAGTTTTTTATTCATTTATGTGTGCTAATTTTACCAGGTTAGCTTTTTTATTACCACTAAGAGAAAAAAGGTTTGTAGAAGGTTCTGAACAATTACAGCAAGCAATGTTATGTGCAAATAATTTAGCTTTAGATCCAACTGCAATTCTAGGTTTTGGTTTCGTAGGAGTATGGTTTTTAATTACCAATTATCTGGCAATGAATAGCAATAGTTTTGCAAAAGAATTAGCTTATGTTTGTATTGTCGGAGGTATCCTTCATATACTTGTTCCTATTGGTACTGTATTCAATGAACAAATGTTAGTATCTATTGCGGCAGGCCTGGGAGGCGTTGTACTTGGTCCAGGCTGGTATATCTCGCTTGGGATCACTATGCAAAAACAATAATAAACAATAAATCCCCACATTCGTTTGATTTTTTGTTTATGGGATGATGGGTAGATTCGAGGACCATGAAAAAATATTTATTTATAGTTTTTTTATTTGGGTATTGGGGTTGTAAAGAAACTCCATTTTTATCATATGAGATTCAATTATCTGATAATAATTCTGAAGATACACCTTTAATCATCCTGATGCATGGATACGGGGGCAATGCTAAGTCTTACAGCCAAAAAGGAAATTTTAATTCCGATATCAATGTTGTATACCTTGATGCTCCCTATTCAATGGATCCTTTATCTGGTAGAAATAAATGGTATGATTTTAAGATTGAAAACGGCGATACGACTTCTGATCAAACTCAGATTAAAGAAAGTGTGCAGTTAATATTAAAGACTCTAAATAAGATAATAAAAGAAAAGCAAATCAGGTCTAAGCATGTATTTATCGGTGGTCACAGTCAAGGAGGTATTATATCTTATAAAATTGCCCTTGATCATCCTGAATTCTTTAAAGGATTTATTATCAGCAGTGGAAGGCTGCCAGTAGAATATGAAGTGAAAAATAACTTTTCAAATTATCAAAATAAAAAAGTGTTAATTATTCATGGTAAAAATGATAATGTCTTAGATCTGAAATACTCGTCAGCAGGAAAAAAATTAATGGAAAAATTAGGTATGGAGACTCAATATAATATTAAAGACAGAGGGCATGGCCTGGCTCCTGATTTTTATGAAATAGTAGAAAATTGGCTACCATAATTTTACCCTTTCTACAATATCATTACCATTCCATTCAAGGTTTTTTGTTTGTATAAAATAGAATTACTAAAAAGCCCTGAATGGTCTTTTTACCAACTCTAACCTTTCTAATGAATACCCAGTTTTCACTTGTTTGTATGTTGATATTAACCCAGGAACTAAAAATACTGCTAAACCGATTAAATAGAAGTACCATTCTGCCATAAGAAATTTCGGATTAAAACTTCTCACTATGAGAGCAATAAAAAACCCAACCGCTGCATTGCAGTTAGTCGTTGATTGTGTATAAGTGCAATTTTTCAGATTTCCATACAACATAGAATTTCTCTTTTCGTATACTTAGCTTAATATATATCAGTAAATCACATTCGTGATGGTTATTGCTTACGGAATGATGGTATTTATCAAATTACAGAGAGCGTCTGATTGTAGAGTTCATCATTTAGAGGAAATTCTTTCAATCGTATTAATTGTGAACTTTATATCCTTACCCTGTATTTCAAGTGTAAAATCTTCCCCAACTTTTTTCCCGATTACGGCCTGGCCAAAAGGTGAATGGTAGGTTACAATCAGGGGGTAAAGATCCAGCTCAAATTCAATAGGACCTAGTAAATAATAGGCTTCGGGTTCATCTTTTCCTTCTTCACTGATTGTAATCTTAGTACCAAATTCTACCTTGTCAGTTTTAATTTCTCCATTTTCGATGATCGAGAATGGTGCATGGGATTGCAGTAACTGTTTCTTATATACAATTAAACTCTGCTTTTCTCTAACAGCATGATATTCTGCATTTTCCTTAAGATCCCCCTCACTGGCTGCATCCCTAATCTTCGCTGAAGTTTCTCTCTTTAATTTATCAAGAGATTTCATTTCCTCTTCCAATGCGCGGTATGTATCCCGCAAAATCAAAGTAGCCATAATAACATTCCTATTGCTGACTAGATTAAATAAACTGTTTTTGGATATATTCCCAAATTTCTGCTGGGTGTGCCCTGCTTCAGTTGCTTGCACCACTCCGCAATTGAGTGGTTAAGATTACAATTATCTGCAATCCAGAGGGAAAATTAAGTCAAAGAAAAAACCCGATCAAGTGGTTGTTTCTCGTCATCTGTTACACATTAATCTATAGGATTTTTTAAGTGATAAATCAGTATACACTTCTAACCTTTTACACAAACCGTGCCAGAAATTTTCTACTATTTTTTAGCACTTCGTTAATGGAATTCTTTCTTACTTTTTTTTTGAATAAAATGGTCTGCGAGATCCTGGTTGTTATTCTATTATGTGAAATAGGAAGAACATGATTTGGCAGGTACGGGAATATTTTTTATTCTATTCAAGCGGATGGGATCAGACAGATTTTAAAAACGGTACTATTGAAGTGATCCTATTTTTCATATTTTATCTTATACCCGAATAATAGTTAATTTGATATATGCGCAAATCTTTATTCTTGATATCCCTGATATTAATATCTCATATATCTTGTACTTTTAATAAATACTACAATAGTGACTCTGGGAAAACCCGCAAACAACAGTCGATAAAAAACAATGAAGAAAGTGTAATTAACTTTGATGAAGTCGAAATTAATTTTAAAGAAAGTCCTCTCTTGAACAAAAAATGGATCTATGCCAAGGTTTCAGTAAATGGAAAAGAATATCCTCCAAAAATAGAAGAGAAAAATAATTACTTTATTTTTAAAGAAGCAAATCAACTGGAAGAAATGAAATCAGGGAAAATAGTCAAAGGAAAATGGGAATATATGCCCTATGGAAAATTAATTATTTTATTTAGCGAAGACAGGTCCAGCTATTACCCGACCAGAATTGTAAAACTTACGCAGTCTGAATTATGGTTACAGATTTTTAGTCTCGAGCTAATGACCATGATAATTATAAAATACGATTCAGGAAGTATCTATTAGATCATTATATTTACAGCCTCCTTCTTCATCTCCAGAAATTAGCGGAGATTTCTTGCTTCTATAAGGATAGAAAAATTAGGGAAAATAAAAAAAATTATATTACTATAACTTATATCAATGAAAGAAAATATTTTCTCCGATATTACTTTTAAACAATTGGAAACATAAATTTTATAATAATGTATATATTAGGAATCTCAGCTTTTTACCACGATTCTGCTGCAGCTTTGATTAAAGATGGAAAAATAATTGCAGCTGCGCAAGAGGAAAGATTTACCAGAATAAAGCATGATTCTGTTTTTCCAATAAATGCCATCAATTATTGTATGCAAGAAGCTGGAATTAATTCATCTGGTATCGGGATTGTCACATTCTACGATAAACCCTTTTTAAAATTTGAACGAATATTAGAAACATATCTGGCGTATGCACCAAAAGGTATCAAATCTTTTTTGAAATCTATGCCTATTTGGATAAAAAAGAAATTATGGATAAAAACTCTGATTCAGGATTTACTAGGATATGATGGGAAAATAATTTTTCCTGAGCATCACGCTTCCCATGCTGCTTCTGCTTTCTTTGTCTCTCCATTTGATGAATCCGCTTTTTTAACTATGGATGGTGTTGGAGAATGGGCAACTACCAGTTATGGTAGAGGATATGGTAATAAAATAGAAATACAAGCAGACATCAGGTTTCCAAATTCATTGGGATTACTTTATTCTGCATTCACTTATTATACTGGTTTTCGAGTAAACTCCGGAGAATATAAAGTAATGGGTCTGGCTCCATATGGCGAACCTAAATTTAAAAATTTGATCTACGACCATTTGATTGATGTTAAGGATGATGGATCTTTTACCATGAATATGGATTATTTTAATTACAATGTTGGTCTTACCATGACGAGTAAGAAATTTGATATTCTTTTTGGCGGACCTCCAAGAAAACCCGAATCAGAGCTAACTCAAAAGGAAATGGATTTAGCTCGATCAATACAAGAGGTTACTCAAGAAATTGTACTAAAAATGGTCAAGCACGTACGTGAAATAACCAGAATGAACAATCTTTGTCTTGCTGGTGGTGTTGCCTTGAACTGTGTTGCTAATGGGGAAATACTCCGATCAAAAATCTTTGATGATATCTTTATTCAACCTGCTGCCGGTGATGCGGGGGGAGCAATAGGATCAGCAATGATAGCATGGTATCAGTATCTTGATAATAAAAGAATCGTTGATAAAAATACAGATTGCATGCAAGGATCCTACCTTGGTCCCGAATTCAGCAATGATCAGATAAAAGAATATCTTGATGAGAATAAATACAATTATCAAATGCTAGATAGTAATGAAATAGCTGAAAAAATAGCAGACTTGATAGCTAGCAAAAATGTTATTGGCTGGTTCCAGGGAAGGATGGAATTTGGCCCTAGAGCGCTTGGTAGTCGTACAATAATTGGTGATGCACGTTCTTCACAAATGCAAAAGACAATTAACTTAAAAATAAAATATAGGGAAAGTTTTAGACCTTTTGCTCCATCAATAAGAGAAGAAAATATATCAGAATATTTTGAGATTGATCGACCGAGTCCTTACATGCTGTTAGTAGCTAAAGTAAAAAAAGAAAAACAGGTGAAAATGACTAAAGATCAAAAAAATGCTTTCGGTCTCGATAAGCTTAACATCGTAAGATCTGATATACCTGCAGTAACACACGTTGATTATTCTGCAAGAATACAATCAGTAAGTAAAAAAACCAATCCTATCTATCATGAGATGCTGACAAAATTTTATGAAAAATATGGTTGTCCAGTAATTATCAATACTTCTTTTAACGTTAGAGGGGAACCTATTGTATGTACCCCCAAGGATGCTTATTTATGCTTTATGAGAACAGAAATGGATTATCTTATCCTAAACAATTTTTTACTAAAAAAAGTAGATCAGACTCCATTAAAAAAGGATAAAGATTGGAAAAATAAATTTGAACTGGATTAATTATGATAGAAGATATTAAAGCCATAAGGTCTGAAGTAAAAGATTTAAGGAACTTTGGTATAATGATTGGTACTATACTATTTTTAGTGTCCACTTTATTATTCCTCAAAGGACAAGATAAATACCAAATTTTTGCTTACGCAGCAGGGGGGTTTTTTGCAGCAGGGTTTATAACCCCAATATTATTTTGGCCATTCTATATGATATGGATGATATTTGCAACAATACTTGGGTGGTTTATGACAAGAGTAATACTATCGTTACTATATTATGTTTTAATGACACCGATTGGTATGCTCTCCAAGTTCTTGGGTAATGATTTTCTAGAATTAAAAAATAATGATAATGAATCGTACTGGAATAAACGGAACAAAAAAAGCGAACTAAATCAAGACTACGAAAAACAATTTTAGAGAATGTAATTTCTCCTACAAAAATAAGTTCCGAACTATTCCTATAAAGGGTAATAATCATATCTAAGCTTTCAATTTTATCTGAGTTCTTTGAATTTATTGTAAAAAGAAAAAAATGGCTTCTGGCACCAATCATTTTCTTTTTACTTCTATTTGCAACATTAATTGTCTTAACTGAGGGAACAGCAATATCTCCCTTCATATATACACTTTTTTAGGTTATGATTATTGTTTTAGAATCATGTGATTCTCACATAGATTATTAGATTAGATACGTTGAAAATCATTTTTTTTGTTTTATTAAATAGAAAAATATGAATCCATAAAAACATTAAGAGAATTTTACATTATCATCATCTATGAAAAAAAAATATCAATTCCCAATTATTGGAAACCTTAGCATACAGCAAAAGTTGGGGTTATTATGCTTCCTGTCAATAATTTTAATAAATCAATATACTTGGTTGATCATATTTGATGCCGATGGGTATTTGTCACCCGTAAATAAAAATAAATTTTTATTCTTCAATTTAATTCTTTTTGCTCTTGCTTTATTCCTCTTGTTCTTCGATTTGAACATTGATTCATCAAAAACAATTAGATCAATTATGTACATCATATTTGTGTTTTTTGTAATTGAATTATTATCCTTCATAACAATAAAACTTCTTTTTATCAGTGATAATAAGATTAAGGATAGAGTTGATTATGCGCTGGGAGAACTTGTTGGAGACAGCAAAAATATTAGCTGGAGACTAGCCAATTTAAGAACGGATTATGGATTAAACCCACATTCTACAAAAGCCAATGCTTATGGTTTACGTTCAGGAGGTTATGAGAAAAACAAAGAATCATATAGAATAATGTGTATAGGTGGTTCAACTACCTTTGGCTGGAGTGTGGATGATTCCTCAGATACATATCCATATCAATTAGAATTATATTTAAAGGAAAAGGGGTATAATGTAGATGTAATTAATGCTGGAGTTCCATATCATACTTCACTGGACATGTTGTTAAGATTTATAACCTTTGGAATTTATTTTAATCCAGATATGCTGTTAATACATACTGGTGGAAATGATGTAATCCCTCAGTTATCGCCTTTTGACTATGAGCCTGATTATTCACATTGGCGTAGTACAGGTATTTACAATCATGATAAAATATTTAAATTAATTTGGAAAAACTTTCCAAGTTCAACATTAAGACTTTTTTTAATATATTATTTTCAACCAGGAGCTGGTTCAAGATCAGGTCTTGAATTATATCATCCTAATAAAGTGCTTTTAGCAAACACACCAATAAATAATTCCCGAGCAACTGGACTTATAAATAATTTTTCCACAATACTTTCAATTTGTAAATCAAATAAAATAACACCTGTCACTATTCTATTTAATAATGATTTACGCAGAACCAATTCATCATTAAAAAAATCCGTAGAATTAACTGAAAACCAAAAAAGCTATGCGCTTGAAAGGCATGAAAAGTGTATGAGATTAAATAATTCCATCATGGATTCAATATCCAAAAAAGATGATGTAAAAGTAATTCCATTTGATGAATTTAAAACATCATCAGAATTATTTTGGTACGATCATTGTCACCTAAAAAAGGAAGGAATGAAAGAAAAGGCTGCATTTATAGGTCGATTTCTTCAAAATAATTTTGAACTTAAATAAATTTTGATTGCTAAAGTATCAGTTACAAAGAATTTTTTGTTAAGGATTTCTATTTACAAAAGAATAATAGCAAGAAGCAATTTCAAATCCAACTCAAATACAGTGTATAGTGATTAAATCAATTATATGTAATGTTTCGTTATTTTGTAATCATAGGTTCCCAGTGACCGAATGGACTCCAATCCCAAATCATTCCTGTAGTTGTATTAACCATTAGCGCACGTCCTATTTTATCTGATGTTATTTGGTATGTTCCTGTTTCAGAACGATATATGCCACTTTTTTCCAATTTTTCAGTAAATGCAAATGAATCACGAATTTGCTGTTGCTTTTCCTCACTGATTAACTTTTGTTGACTGCCAATAAATACCATAAAGGCAAAAACAAAAACACCACCTGTTATAAAGCCTTGTAGATATGATTTCATAATTAACTCCTCATACACATTAAAAAATTTAACTAATAACAAAAGGACAATTAATTAACAATTATCAAAAAAATTAGAGATTTATAAAGGGGATTAAACTAAATGGGCCATCTCTCTCGAGTGTTTTTTGTTTGTGGTAAGATCGGTAGATTTGATCTCACAATGAAAAAAGTATCTATATTATTATTTTTTATTTTTGCATTACTAAAAAGTCAAGACAGTATAATAACGGGATCAATAATAGACAGAGATTCCGATAAAGCAATTTTTAATGTGAATATTTCTTCAATTCCCTCAGGAGCAGGAACACAAACCAATGAAAAAGGTGAATTCAGCTTTATTCTAGCAAATAATGATTCTGTATTAGTTATCCAGCATATAGGATATCAAACATTAAGATTGCGTATTTCTAATCATGTGAATGGTTCTGAAATCAGGATCGATCCCAGAGTAATAGAAATGAACGAGATTGATATTACTGGAATCAACCGCAAGAAATTTTTCCCTTTTGATACAGAAAACAGTCTTATTGAACTTTCAGCAAAAGATTTAACTATTCGTTCCTTTATGGATGTGGGAGACGCATTGTTTAGCGAACAGTCAGTTTTAATGAATGAAAATATTTTGGGGCGTAAAACAATGTCTATTCGTGGTGCTGCAGCAGAAGAAATGGTTTATATGTATGATGGGATTCAAATTAATGCTATGGGAAATCCTGTTTTTGATTTGTCAATGCTGAACATATTGGGATTATCGGGGATGGAAATAGTACGTGGATCCAATGAACAGGCCTTATCATCTTCAGGAACAGTAAATTTTATCCCAAAACTGAGTTATGGATCTGAAGCCTATTTTACACAGAGAATTGGCACCTATAATTCTGGCAGTTGGTCTGGCTTAGGATCGATTGGAAAACCAACGATCGGTTTAACGAGCGGTCTAGGAGAAAGTGAATCTTCACAGATATATGAAGAACAAGAAAAACCTGATATCAAAAGCAAAAATAGCAATCGTTTTCTACATTTAGGAATTCAAAGAAATAACCGTTTTGAATTACGAATTTTAGGTTTAATGAATGGCAGGAGTAATATCAATCGTAAAACACAGGATTCACTTAATCTGAATTTTCAAACATGGATCATAAAATTGATGACTTCTTATCCCGATGGAGGATTCCTTTCTTTTTATCTTCTATCACAAATTCAGGATGGTTTTTCATATTCACAAATTTATAACAGTGATAAAAATGATCGGAACCGAGGTTATGGTTTGCAATTCAATTATCCCTTTCTTTCAATGAATCTAAATTTGAAGGTGAGAAAAAATATCATGCAATCAGATTGGGATGTGTCATCAGAACGAATTATTGCCCAGCGAGCCGAAGATGATATAACAGGATCATTAGAGTTTAAAGGTGAAAATTCACCTTCTGAATACCAAATAGATAATATAAAAATTATTTTTAGTCGTAAATCCATAAAAGATAATCATCTCAGCGATGATACAATTTTCAATACAGATTATAACTGGCGAGAAAAAGGAAGCCAAATAACCATATCCCTATTAAATCAAAAGAAAGATAGAAATATTTTTATATATTGTAATCTTGGAAGTTTTTTCAGAATACCAAGTCTACAGGAAAAATTTTTATCGAACCTTCAGCCATATAGAATTCAGGAAAAGGATTTAGTTCCAGAGTATAAACATGCTCGGGAAGCTGGATTAAAAATAGAAGGGGGAAATTCTCCTATGGCTATAGATTATAAAATGGATTTAGCAATATTTAGTTATTACTATAATGATAAGATTAAGCAGATACAATACAGCGGATCCAATATACGGTTCCCGATTAATTTTGGGCGCGCAAATCTGTCTGGTTTAGATGCAAATGTAAGATTTAGGACTCCGCAAAGAAATTTTCATGCTTCTGGCTCATATTCATTCTATATTTATTCTGATCAAATTGCCTTCCCTCTACAACCAGTTAAAATGCTTCGTGGAAAATTATTCTATACTTATAAAGGATTCTCCATTGAGTATATCATACGCTCTGAAAGTTCCCGTATCTGGACTTCAATTTCAAATACTGGTGATTACTATGATAATAAGCTATCTCCGATATTTACATATGATGCTCATGCATCATATAAGTTTTTGCTGAAAGATATGAGTATATCCATCGGGATTAATGGTAAGAATCTGGCTAATAATAAACAATTTCTTGAAGGAATCTCCATTTTTGATCGAAGAGTTTATCTGACTATGGAGGTTCGGTGGAAATAATTAGAGTTTTTTTAAATTCAATATTTATTTGTCTTTTTTTCTCCTGTTCTTCAAACCCGTTCTGGAACGATAATAAAACAAGAGAAATAAAAATTTCTGGTACTATATCATTGGATAAAAAAGATAGAGATGTGCCAATTTTCGTGTGGGTTGATACTTTTGTATCACATACAACAACTGACCCAGAAGGATATTTTTCACTCCCTTTAAATAATTCACAAAGTCCATCAGTGAATATTAATGGGCCAATAAAAGTGTATTTTTATGTTCATAATTATTCCCTGGATTCGGCAATTGTATTCTTTTCTGATGGTAGATTATCAAATGAACAAACAGATTTTTTTAATGACGGAAAATTAAAAAAAGAAATAATCTTAAAGAAAATTGTTTCAGCTTCATCCAATTTTCTAATCGATCAGGAAATTCAATCGCAAAGTGTGGTTTTAAATAACCAAGACACTCTTAAGTTCATTTTAACTTTAGATTTTCATCAAAATACTAGAATTAGTATTCACTATAGAGTTGTTTCCCATCAAGATTATCAACCTTCAGGTATTTTTTTTAAAAGTTTAACTAATGATTATATATATAATTATCGACTTATTAATGATCAATTAATAACATTGAGTTATTCTGAAGGAGAAAAAATAATTTATAATTTTAATATTGTTTGCGATTCACTTGAAATTAATACGGGATTATATGAAGTGATCCCATTTTTGTTAGTTAATCAAAATACTATTCCTTCTGGATTAATTGGATCTCTAGGAGGTGAATCATTATTTGAATTCAGTAATAAATTTCCTCAATTGCCCGTTGACTTTGTCTATTATACACTTCAAATATCTAATTAAAGTAATTCACCTCATGGTCATTTTTTATGGGATAGCAAATAGGGTTAAATAAGATGATTATTATAAAAAGAAAACTAATGATTATTTTATTCCTGATTATTGGTTGGACTAAAGCACAAAATGATGAAAAGCTATATGATATTTTAATTATCGGTGCTGGTATATCTGGTTTAGCTGCGGCAGATAATTTAATTGATAGCGGCAAGGATATTTTAGTTTTAGAAGCCAGAAACCGAATCGGCGGTAGAATATGGTCTAAGTTATGGAATGGAGTAATCATTGAAGAAGGGGCTAACTGGATACATACTTCTAATGGAAATCCTATTACTGAATTTTCAAAGAAACATGGATTTACAACCTATGAAACCCCGTTAAATTCAATGATAGCATATTTAAACGGGAAAAAAATCAATAATGATGAATATGATTATCTTGTTAATGAGTTTTGGTCTTATATCACTGAGAGTCAGGACAAAGGAAAAGATGAATCTTTGGCTAATGTAATTAACAATTTTACACTAGAAAAATCGTTCCAATTTGATCAGAGAACGATTATAAACTACCTTGCGAATTCTGAAATATCCAATGAATATGGTGCTGATTTGACTTATTTATCCCGCGATTATTTTGATATTGGACAAGGCTATGGAGCTGGGGAATTAGTATTGACAAATGGTCTTCAACAAATCACTGATATTTTAAAGGACAAAGTCGAAATACATATTAATCATATTGTTACTAAAATAGAATATGGGAATGGTGGAGTTATTGTATATGCTAATAATAAAAAATTCTATGCAAAAAAGGCCCTTGTAACAGTTCCTCTCGGAGTATTAAAAAGTGGAGATATTGAGTTTATCCCTCCACTTCCTAAAAACAAACAAAATGCAATATCTGAATTGGGAATGGGTTTGTTGCAGAAACACTGGTTACTGTTTGATGAAATCTTTTGGGATGATGATGTGGTATGGATATTACCAGTAAACAAACAAAATTGGGAATGCATGAACTACACATATACTGGTAAACCAATATTATTATGTTTCACAATGGGTAAATATGCTAAAAACCAAGAATCATTACCTGATAGTTCTATAACATCCGATATAATGGTTATCTTACGGAATACATATGGTAGAAATATCCCTAATCCAGTAGATGTTCATTTCACAAAATGGGCTTCGGATAAATTCTCGTACGGAGCATATTCATTTACTGCTGTGGGGAACACACCGGAAACATACAATGAAATTAGCACTCCAATTGATAATCTCATTTATTTTGCCGGAGAGCATACAAACGAAAATTATCCTGCGACAATTCATGGTGCATATCTCTCTGGAATTCGTGCGGCAGAGTCTATGAAATAAATTTTTATACAAAAATTCAGGTGTTAATGGCACCAACAAATTATCAAACCCTATTCACGCGTGGTTTTTTGATTATGGAATGTTAGTTAGATTTAGTAATGAATTTCTATTCATCAAACAGCAAGTATGTATTTATCATTTTTTTGGTCCTGTTTATTTATTGGGCATGTGATGATAATACGGCCAATGATTTAACTGAAATAAATAATTGTGGGATAGAAACAACATTTATTAAAGAAATAGATAACATTGATAGTTTGGGGAATGCATCAAGCAGTGATTTAAAGATGTTGAATGATTGTAGTTATATCGCTGTAGGTGACAGATCCAGTAGACCCTGGATCACAAAATTCAATGAAATTGGCGAGGAGATCTGGAGCAAAACTTTTGATGAAATTCCCATCCCTCAGGGAAATTATGGTCCAGGACTCATCTATGCTACTGCTATCGATAAAACCAATGATGGTGGCTATGTGATATCCTGTGCAACAACGGATAATCATCCAAGTTACAATGCAACAGGACGTATTATAAAAGTTGATTCTTTAGGGACAACAGAATGGATCCGAAAATTTCCAGGAAACCGAGCTCACCATGGGAGAGATGTTATCCAGACCATGGAAGGTGATTATCTGGTCGTGGGAAGCTGGTATACCTCATCTGCGGTCACCAATGAAAAATCTGCCTTCATGGCAAGGTACGATGTGGATGGTACTCTAATCTGGATAGAACGTTTTGGAGGTGAATGTGATGAAGATGTATTTTATTCTGTTATACAAAAACCAGATGGAGGTTTTATCGCAGTTGGAAAATTTGAACATGAAAGTTCAGATTATAACTGTGATTTTTATGGCTACACCGATCTCTGGTTTGTCAGTACGGATAGTGAAGGTCAGTTACTTGAAGAGACCAAAACAGGGGGAGCCTATTGGGAGTCTGCATATGATATTATAGACCTAGGAGATGGTACCTACGGACTTGCAGGAAAAAAAAGACACGAAAAAAGGAAACCTATTAATGCATGGTACATAAAGATGGATGGTTCTGGTAATGTTATATCGGAGTGGAATGAACCAGATTATGTCAACAGTTCTGGCAGAAATGATGTTCTCTACGGTCTAATTTTGCTGCCTGATAAACAAACCATTGTTACTATGGGCCAAAAAACTGATGGTTCAAATAGCAGTCAATATCTCTGGGCATTCAATGCGATTACTAGTGAAGAGATTTGGAACATAAATTATAATGATCCAGGTGAAGGTTATGCTCTTGGAATATCCAATGCGCATGATGGGGGGATTATATTCTTTGGAAAAAAGGACAATGGCAGATTAAAGATTTTTAAGACTGACATGGATGGATTATTACTTGAATTGTAATTAAATCTATAATTGAATCATAAAGCAAAAACCTTATGGGAAGTTTTCGGGGGAATTGGTATGAACGCCTGACTGATATATCAGATAAGTTTTTTGATTTTAATAATGATTTAAATTAAATATTTATTTGATATTGAATAAAATTTTGAAGCAGACTCTATTAAAGAGTTTGCAGTTAATTCTTTTATTCCATAGATATCTACAACACATCCATATTGGTCTATAACTTTACGCACAAGTAAATCAAAATCACCATCTCCTGAAAGCAGTATTATTTTTTCTGCTTCTTGGGCTGAATCTAAGATATCAATAGTTATACCCACATCCCAATCGCCCTTCGTGCTGCCATCTGCTCTTGATATATAAGGCTTGAGTTTCACATTAAATCCAATAGAGCGTAAAGCATATTGAAATTTTTGTTGTTTCTCATCTCCTCTATCTATTGCATAAGCATTTGCTTTAATTATTACATTTTCAGTTTCTATTTGATCCCAAAAACGTTTATAATTGAAGGAACGGCTAAAAGTATCCCGAGTGGTATAATAAATATTTTGAACATCAACAAATATAGCAGTTTTCATTACCATTAATTTATAGATAAAGTATATGGATTTATATCATGGGGTATATTAAACAGTATAAATAAAAATATTATGTTTGAAAAATTGCCAGTAAATAAGGTATCTGAATTTTCCCAAATACATTTTTCTAAAATTTTATTAAGTTTTTTTATAGTTGGATAAAAAACAGAAGAAGTATTTTTAACCAATGAATAAGTTCAAATTACAGAAAGTTAAATTTGTTTATTATTTAACCAATACTCTTCGACTTTTGGTACCAAGAATGTATTACCGTTTAAAAATAGAGTCTGAATTAAACAAAATAGATTTATATAACCATAAAGAAATTTTATTTCGAGTCAACTATTACAACAAACTGAAAAAAAAATTTGTTGTATCAAATAATGCTGTATCAAATAAAGAATTTTGGATTCGTCAAAAAAATATTCTTTATGATTTTTTTATAAAAAAAAATAAATCTAGAAAAAAAATGACCACTTACTTTTATGATCTATATAATATTTTTTCATTCTTTCCCATTAATAACAAACTGGATTTTAAATTTGGAGATGTCAGAGATTCTTTTCCAAAGCCAATTATTGTTAAAAGTAGACCAATTAGGGGTAATGAAAATTCTACTATAATGAAACTTGAATCTGTTAGACATTTTAATTTTATTAATGATAATAGAAGTTTTATAGATAAAAGTAATAAAGCAGTTTGGCGGGGTTATCCTATGAATAATGAGAAAAGATTATTATTTATAAAAAATTATCATCATGTTCCAATATTTGATATTGGGCAATCTAATCCTGTTACAGATGAACCTTGGTATAAGGGTTATATGTCAATTTATGATCAACTTGCTAATAAATTTATATTTTGTATTGAAGGATGGGACACCGCAACAAGCATGAAATGGGTTATGTCTTCGAACTCTGTTTGTGTTATGCCAAAACCAAAATATGAAACATGGTTTATGGAGGGTGTGCTTCGGGCTGATGTACATTATGTTGAAGTAAGTGATGATTTTAGCGATGCAGAAGAAAAAGTTAAATACTACAGCAGAAATGCGGATAAATCATTGAAAATCATTGAGAATGCTCACAGTCATATAGAACAGTTTAAAAACCCTGGAAGGGAAAAATTAATTTCATTATTAGTGTTAGATAAATATTTTGCTTTATCGGATCAAAATGCACAATACAAAATCGAATTTGGTAAAAGCTAAAAAGATTTAATGTAAGGAATAGGTAGATTTGAATATGAGTAGCTATCTATATCTGATTAATTAATTTATGATTAATGTTAAAAACATTTCTATTCTGATAATCTTCGCATACTTCATTTCATGTTCCAAAGAGGAAAACATCAGTGTGAGTTCTCCGAATATAGAAATTAAAACCTACGATGGTACCTATTTGCTCAAAGATAGAGATTGCAGTGGTTATGATATTCAATATTTAACTATCTATAATGGTAAAATTTCAATTTTTGACTATTTAGGTGATATTTGTGATGCTACGGATAATTGCTATTCATCAGATGTTTTTTTTCTTATTGAATCATCTGAAGACACCATCCTTAATATTGCCATTGAAGGCGATGAAACAGTTAATGGATCTCTTCATATTGTTTCAGATACCCTTATATCAGTTTATTACGATACTGTAGATCAAAGCGAAAAAAATGACTGGGAAAAAATCGGAGATGAAATATCCTCATTTTCTCCTTTGTGTGATCAAAAATATGATAATACAAAAGATATCGTAGATATGATGATCTACGCTGTCAGTGATGAAGGTGATTTATTGTGGGAAACCTACTTGCATGAAGGTATCTGGGATCTAGGATCCTCTATTACGCAGTTGGCGGATGGTGGTTACATGGTTTATGGTCTTTTTGATGCTGTCAATTGGGGTGGCTGCTGCTATACTAAAGATGCAGCTGTGCGAGATATTATTAAGCTGAATAGTCAAGGACAAGAACAGTGGCGGAAACAAATCGATTATGAAGATTATAGCTCCTTAACCCATTGGCCTTATGCAGATATCGGGAAATCATTGATTGAGACATCAAATGGCGATTTAATTGTTATTGCACCGGGCTTAGATCATTTCATAAATGTCATTATGATGGATATTAATGGAGAGGTAATCTGGACAAAAAACCTTCCCGACTTATATTATTGGAGTGGGTATAGTGAATTATTAGAAAATGAAAATGGTAATATCGTATTTGTAGGATATATCGCCGGAATCCAGGGGGGGGCGATCGGACGCCCAACATTTTTAATATTAGATTATGATACTGGAAATATTTTAAAGCAGGCAGAATATTATGAATTAAGATATCCGAAAGCTATCATTAGTGTCGGTGAAGATTTTACAATATTTGGAGCCTCTCATAACGGAGAAACGGGATGGGTCGATGTCAATAGACAACCAATATTTTTGTTAAAAATAAATAGTGAAGGTGAGGAAATTTGGCGGAAAATTTGGCCAGATGATGAATTAAAGGCTTTTCGTGCATTGGATTTGATAAGCACAGACGACAATGGTTATCTTTTGTTTTGCAATTCTGATCCGCCTCCATACGCAACATTAATTAAGACTGATTCGGAAGGAAATGAGGAATGGAGAAAAAAATATGATGACTATACCAGCGGCATAGGTTGGATTCACCAAACAGAAGATGGTGGGTATTTTATGGCGTCTGGGTACGCAGTTACAAAACTTGATTCAAATGGAAATGTTGAGTGGAGTGCAGCTGCTAGTGCTAGCAGTTTTCATAAGTATTTTAATAACGGCATGGTTATAGGAGCTAACCATGACATGAAAAAAATAGATGGTGGAGCAATCTTATCAGGATATGGATCATCAGATAACAGATGATATTAATTAAATAAAATTGTCATATTAAAACATCAGATCCTAGTCATAAAGAAGATTTTTTTTGGGAGTACAGATAGATTTAGATATGCATAGATATTTTCTAAAAGTACTGTTTATTTTTTTGGTATTATTTATAATATATAATCTGAGATTCTATGGTAAAAAAAATTCGTATATAGACGATGAGCTTATTAAAAACCCAAAATTGTATTATAAGGATTACACTCCCGATCCATCTGACTTAATTATTTCCCGTTCAGATTATGCAAATAAATTATATGGCTTTTGGTTAGGTCAATGTATTGCAAATTGGACTGGTTTGGTTACTGAAATGGATAAAATTGGAAATATTGGTGAGATTAAAACAGGTGATTTTTATACAAGTAATGATTGGGGAAAACCCGATCAACCTAATATCTGGAGCAATGGTAAACCCAGTGATTTATCAGCTACTATAGATTTTGTCATTATGGATGAGGGTGAAGCCTGGGGCTCTGATGATGATACCGATATTGAATATATTTATCAATATCTGCATTATGTAAATCAATCAAGTATTTTGACAGGAGACCAGATAAGAAAAGGATGGCTGAATCACATAAAAAAAGAAGAAGAAAACTTTCTTTGGGTTTCAAACCAAACTGCTTTTGATTTAATGCATGAAGGCATAATACCTCCAGCCACAAGTTTACCCGAAAATAATCCTAATTATGAAATGATTGATGCACAACTTACAACAGAAATATTTGGGGTTTTTTCACCAGCTCGTCCAGATATTGCTCTAAAACTTTCACACCTTCCCATTAGAACAACTGCAAGATTTAACTCAGAATGGATTGCTGAATTTTATGTTATAATGTTCTCTCTTGCATCTTATGTTAATAAAGATATGAGTTATAATAATAAGATTATATGGATGGCAAATCAGGCTCGCAAGCGATTACCTAACGATTCATATTCAGCCAAAATGTTTGATTTTGTTAAAACCAATTATGAAGAAAACGTACCTTGGGAAAAAACCAGAGATATGGTTTATCATAAATATCAAGTTATGCAGGAAGACGGGTACAATCTAACATCGAAAAATTTGTATTGTAATGGCTGTTTTGCGGCAGGAATAAATTTTGCTTCAAGCATAATCAGTTTGTTATATGGTGAAGGCGATATCCAAGAAACAATAAAGATAGCAACTCTATGCGGATGGGATTCTGATAATCCTTCAGCAACTTGGGGAGGATTAATTGGTTTTATGATAGGTAAAGAAGGAATTGAAAGATCTTTCGGTAGAAAATTTGCAGATAAATATAATATTCATAGAACCAGAACTGGTTTTCCTAATAAAGGTCTGGACACATTTTCCAATATGGCAAGAATAGGAGTATATGTTATAGACCGTGTTATTCAGGAACAAATCGGCGGAGGAATAAACCTGGAAAAAGATATCTGGTATATTCCTAATATGGGACATGATATTATCGCAGGATCCAAACTTTAATAATCTATAATTATTTATTGCAGATCGATTTTTTTTCATTGCCACATACTTTGGACTTTAATTTTTAATATATAAATGTCACGAGCTTCGAAAAAAATTCATATAGCTTATAAAGATCATGTAGATACAATGAAAATTTTAATCATCCAGATCCAGTCTCAGGTGTTCTTTTTTTATAAGGATAGGTAGATTTGTCCAGGAGAAAAAGTTTATTACTAATGCTCAAATTTTCTGCAGTTATATTTTGTAGCTGTAGAAACTTTATAGATTCGGTTCACATAAAATCACCTTCTGGAATAATTGATATTAAAGTGAAAAAATCTATGGAAAGTATAGTTTATGAAGTTTATTTAAACGGAGAAAAAATTATTATCCCTTCACGACTTGGTTTAATATTTAAAAATAAAAATGGTTTATTTAAACAGTCCAGAATAAAGCATATAGAAGAAAATTATCATGATCAATTCTGGGAATTACCATGGGGAGAGGTCAAAAATATTCGTAATAATTATACTGAAACTAAAATATACTTTGAGAATCAAAAAAACATCGAAATTGGAAGTGTAATCTTTAGAGCGTATGATGATGGAATTGCCTTTCGCTATCATGTTAAGAACATTATCGGGAATAAAGATAGTATTACTATTGTTAATGAACTTACCCAGTTTAATCTTAATGAAAATGCTGATGTATGGTGGATCCCAGCTTATCAAAATAATAGATATGAGGAATTATATAATAACACCAAAATATCAGAAATGGATACATCACATACCCCGTTAACAATACGATATAATAATGGGACCCATTTAAGTATACATGAAGCTTCTTTAGTTAACTATTCAAGTATGCAAATCTATCCATCTAATAATACTGATCTGAATTGCGATTTAGCACCTTGGAGCAATGGAGATAAAGTAAGAACATCTTTACCTTTCTTCAGCCCCTGGAGAACCATAAAAATTTCATCTTCTGCAACTGGCTTACTTAACTCATACCTTACTTTAAACTGCAATGAACCAAGTAAAATTGAAGACACATCCTGGATAAAACCGTCAAAGTATATCGGTATATGGTGGGGTATGATAATTGGTAAGTGGACTTGGAGTGAAGGATTTAGACATGGAGCGACAAATGAAAGAAGTAAAAAATATATAGATTTTGCATCTAAACATGGATTTGATGAAGTCTTGATTGAAGGTTGGGCAGCAGACTGGAAAGGGCTATTCCCGGAAGATTCTAATACAGTCAGCTTTACAAATTCTACCTCAGATTTTGATCTTAGGATGATTCAAAACTATGCCAAATCCAAGGGTGTTTCTATACAAGTATATCATGAAACAAGTAGCAATACAAAAAACTATCTAGCCCAAATAGACTCAGCCTTTTCTTTGCTGAATGAATTAGAAATTAAAAATGTTAAGGTTGGTCAGGTCGGTAAGAATCTAGATAAAAAAGAATTTCACTATAGTCAATATGGTATTAATTACTATAGAACAGTATTGAAAAAAGCATTAGAATATAAAATCGGCGTAAACTTTCATGAACCAATTAAGGATACTGGTGAAAGAAGGACATATCCAAATATGTTAACAAGAGAAGGAGCCCGAGGTATGGAGTATAACGCCTGGTACGGAGGAAACCCTCCAAACCATACAACAATTTTACCATTCACCAGACTATTAAACTCTCCAATGGATTTTACTCCAGGTATTTTTGATTTATTGATCGAAAATACAAATTTTGATGTGTCAACTGAGCATCCTGGAGTTTTTACTGTTATCGATAGTGGTAATGGTTATCACAACTTGACTTACAAATGCGGAGAATCTTTGTGGAAAGAAATACCAATGGATGTAGATACAATTTTCTCATTTGACAGACCCGTTTACATCTGGAAAACAAAACAAAACCTTCAAGTTGGAGATTGGGAATGGGGAGTTTCTGCAGATCACAGAGGGATTAATGAATACGACTTATGGCTACCTCAAGTTTTAAATGACAAAAAAAATAGAAAAATCAGTGTAACCCAAGATGGTCTGGTATCTGGTGAAACCAAGATTGTGATACCTTGGCAGTCTCTTGAAATAATTAAAGAAAATTCTCATAACAGGGAAAGGGAGAAGAAATCCCCCCCTCGAGTTAGTACTACTATTGCTAAACAACTTGCTTTATATATTATAATTCATAGTCCTTTACAAATGGCCTCTGATTTTATTGAAAATTACAATAACCATCCTGCATTTCAATTTATTAAAGATGTGCCTGTAGATTGGGATACAACAGTTTATATTAATGGAGAAATAGGAAATTATGTTACGATAGCAAGAAAAGAAAAGAATACAAAAGACTGGTATATTGGTGGAATAACAAATGAAAATGAACGGATAATGAATTTAAACCTGTCATTTTTGGATGATGGTGTTTATCGGGCAACTATTTATGCAGATACCGAAAACTCAGATTGGAAATCAAACCCAGGTGATTACAATATTTCATTAACAAGATTGACAAAAAATGATAGCCACAAGATGAAACTGGCTAAAGGTGGAGGACAGGCTATAAAACTAAAATATCTCTATTAAATTATTCTTGAAAATAAAAAACCAGATTCTAAATTGGAGCTATAGAATAGTTATTAATCTAAAAACATCAATTGTTTTGCTAATCATATTCAAATATTTAAAATATCTCATTCCAAGACAATTTACTTTATAAATCGTACGTACTTTGATATATACCATAACACCTGATGAGATTAATATACTTCAATTAGTGATATAATAAAATTCACATGCGGCACTGAGGATTTTTTGTAAACAGGATGATGATTAGATTTCCACTGCAAATGAGTAAAAAAATAAAAAACGCAAAAGGCTTCCTTTTTGATTTGGATGGTGTCTTTATTCAATCTGGGAGGACTTTGCCTGGCGCAATAGAAACAATTCAGATTTTAAATAAAAAACAAATACCTTATAGATTTCTTACCAATACAACGATAAAAAGCCGAAAAACACTACATTTGTTTTTGGATGAATTGGGAATAAAATGTGAAAAAGAGCATATTTATTCAGCTGGTTATTCTGGGGTCAAAACTCTAATTGAAATGGGGTCCCCCAGTTGTTACTTATATATAACTGAAGATCTAAAAAATGATTATTCAAATTTCAAATTTTGTGATAAATCTCCAGAAATAATTGTAATTGGTGACTATGAAAAATGGAATTTCGAGCGTATAAATCAGGCTTTTAATTTTGTAATGGAAGGCGCACAAATATTAGCACTACATGTGGGAAAATATTATAAGACAGATTCTGGTTTAAGAATAGATGCGGGTGCAATCGTAAAAGGATTAGAATATGCTACAGATAAAAAAGCTATAATCGCGGGTAAACCAAATACCCATTTTTTTAAAAATGCTTTGAATGATTTACAACTTAAGGCAAGTGATGTTGTAATGGTCGGTGATGATATATATAATGATATATATGGTGCACAAAGGTTAAATATTCATAGTGTTTTGGTAAAAACAGGTAAATACCATTCTGGCATGATGGATTCAAGCAATTTAGAGCCCGAAGACTTAATTAATTCAATAATGGATGTTGCAAACATTGTCAGCAGTTAATTTGATTATTGTTTTAAACTTTGAAGTTCATAAGTTTGATTTTATTGAGATAGAATTATATACTTATAAATAGTTACGTTTCCATATAGTTTTTTGTTTGTTCGATAATGTTTAGATTTTTGTATGATTAGATATTTGTTGATACTCCAATTTATCGGATTGACATTTTGGGGTTGCGATAAAGAAACCGTTATATCAGGTGGAAAAGATGATGAAAAAATTGAATTATTAGATTGCCCTTCACTTGTTAATATAAATCCAGAAATCCTGTGTACATCATCAGATGGAAGTAATGGAGTAATTGTTTTTGGTGAATGTTATTCGATTCAAAATACTACAATAATTGATATTGATATTTTTTCAAATGGAAATTCCGTGGGTGACACTATTCCGAGTGCAATTGGGCTACTTACAAATCTTACAACATTAATACTTCGAGGAGCACTTCGTACTAGTGAGCCAAGGATCGGAAACGTAATTCCACCAGAAATCTGTAATCTTGTTAATCTGGAAATTTTAGATTTGACCGATAATGAATTTGGGTGCCATAAGTATAATTGGCTGGGTGACTGGGAAACAGATAATTGCAACGAACTTTGTAGTGAAACAGATGAATGTAATGCAACAATTCCAAACCAGATTGGTTATCTAACTAATCTTAAAGGATTGTGGTTAACAGATAACCACCTTAGTGGAGAAATACCATCTTCAATTGGGAACTTAGTAAATCTAAGGAGCCTTGGATTAAGGGATAATGATTTAACTGGTTCTATCCCTTCGCAGATAGGCAACCTAACTCAATTACATGTATTTGATATGGCTGATAACCAGCTTGGATGCTATGAATATGATTTTAATTGTGAACCAAGTCCATGGCACGATAATAGAGATTGCTGTATAACACATTGTGATGATACAGATGAATGCAACGGAGAAATTCCATCCGAAATTGGCAACATGACAAATCTCGGTGTGTATAAGATCCCTTGGTATAACCCATCATCTGGTGGTCCTGGTGGACAGGGAATGGATTACTGGCCAGCACTAAACCTGAAAAACAATCAACTTAGCGGTTCATTACCTTCTGGGCTGGATAATTTGATGGATATTGAACAAGTTAATCTAAGCTACAATTATATTTCTGGACCAATACCACCAGAAATGGGGAATATGACTTCCCTTATTATTTTGGAGTTAGAAAATAATGAACTCAATGGGGTACTTCCCCCAGAGCTTGGGAATTTGGCTAATATGAGCTGTTTGTGGTTAAGCGGAAATAATCTTAGAGGACAAATCCCGGAGGAATTATGCAATATAGATGTTTGCGGGCTTGAGTGTAATAATTCAAATTATGTTTTTTCAGGAAATAATTTCTGCCCTCCATATCCAGAGTGTTTTACCGAAATGAACACTGCAGAAAACACCATCAATATAGTAAATAACCAAATGTGTAATCTCTATCCCAACTGCCCTGATGGGTATACGGCTTTTGCTAATCCGCCACCAATAAATAATGGAGATATACATGATGGATATTGTTTTTATCAGGATGATTTGGATGTGCTCCAAGATATTATAGATTCTAATAATAGTTTGAAAAACTTGTCACCACTGGAATTAGGCGAACAAACATGGTATATCAGAGATTGGAACAATTCCGGAGCATTAGAAAATTTCCACCATGGCAGATTAGGTTCTTTGGATATATCTGATCTTCCTATTACTAATTTTCCACAAAGTATAGTTAACCTAGATAAATTAGAGTATCTCTATTTTTCAAATACGCAGATATCTTCTATCCCAAGCAGCATTGGTTATCTAACTGAGTTAGAACGTATATATGCTATCGGCGGTCAACTAGCAGGGACTTTGCCTTCAGAGCTTGGGAATCTGGAAAATCTTGAACAACTGCGGTTACAGGATAATCAGCTAACAGGGCAAATACCACCAGAGCTTGGGAATCTCACAAACCTTACGTTTCTATGGTTACAAAATAATCAATTAACTGGCTCTGTTCCAGTCGAGCTCGGGAATACTAACCTGCATTGGCTGGATTTAAGTAAAAATCAATTAACAGGAGAAGTCCCAATGGAAATATGGAATATAAATGCCCATTATTCCCAAAGTGATACACCCTATGAATCTCAAGGGAAATCCTTAAGAAGAATTTCAATCCGAGAGAATAACCTTACGGGAGCGATACCAGAAAATATATGTGATATAAATTTGAGATGGAGAAGTTTTGATTTTATTGATTTAAGAGACAACAAATTTTGTCCACCATATCCATCCTGTCTTGATAATAGAACGGGGCAACAAAATACCGAAAATTGCAATTAGAGACCAACTACCACTTTTTTATTGGTATTTTTATTTTTTGATGTTTTGTTTTTTATAAAACGATTTTATGTAAATTTTACCTTAAATGAAAAAACTCTACCTATTATTCCCTTTTTTTTTATTTCTAACAATTGCATGTGAGGATGAAAACCAGGAACAATCCAATGAAAATGGATTCCTAACAATTGAATTGCCTGATTGTCCACCACTTGAAGATATTAATGAAGATAATCTTTGTACAGCAGATGATGGTACAGATGGAGTAAAAATATTAGGGGAATGTTATTCAATTAATAATACCATAGAAATCATGGGACCATTTTCTACCCAACCTTCAAGACCTATACCAAAAGAGATCGCTCTTTTAAAAAACTTAATCATTTTTCATAGTAATAACTACTGGGGCACCACAAAGTTTACTGGAGCATTACCAGCTGAAATTTGCAATCTTACCGAGTTGACTGTTTTAATTCTTTCATATAATGAACTTACCGGTGAAATACCTCCCGAGATCGGTCACCTGACTAAACTGCTTAAATTTTCTCTAGGTAGAAATGAACTTACTGGTGAAATACCTTCGACATTGGGGAACCTGGTTAATCTAGAAAGCTTCGCGTTGCCATTTAATAATCTCAGCGGTATGATACCTATGGAAATAGGTAATCTGACGAAACTACACGTACTAGGGTTAAATAATAATCAACTCACTGGACCTATCCCATCTAATATCGGGAATTTAAAAGATTTAGGGTTATGGGATCCGGAATATTATAACGTTGATTTTGAGACCGAATTGATGTATGCATTTAATCTTTCTAAAAATAACCTTACGGGACCCCTTCCAGCATCAATAGGTAATTTAAAGGAACTCGGATATGTTGATTTATCCTACAATCAGATTGATGGACCAATACCTCCGGAAATGGGAAATTTGGAATTTTTAGTTGATGTGAATCTGCTCAATAATCAACTTAATGGTGAAATTCCGCCTGAGCTTGGCAAGCTAAGTAGCTTAGCAAAGCTCTGGTTAGCAGATAACAATCTTAGAGGAATTATTCCAGATGAATTATGTAACGTTGATGTTTGCCGGACACAGACATACGATTGCAATAGTACTGCCAATGTTTTTTCACGCAATAATTTTTGTCCCCCTTACCCTCAGTGCTTTGTAGAGTTCGAAACTATAGGGTGGACAATAGACATAATCAATTCTCAGAATTGCAATATCTATCCTGACTGTGCTGACGGATATACAGCTGTAGCCAATCCACCTCCGTTGAATGATGGAAAGATTTATGATGGCTTGTGTTTATACCAAGGAGATATGGACGTATTACAAGATTTCATTGATTTAAATGATAGTTTAACAGGAGATCCATTAGCAATAGGAAACCAGCATTGGCAAGAATCGGTTGATGGTAATTATAGATTAACTGTTCTGAAGTTAAATGACCTTAATATTACTGACATACCTGAATCCATTGTCAATTTAACTGAAATAAGATACCTTGATTTCTCTGGAACCCCGATGACCAGTATACCTTCAGTGATATATGACCTCAGTAATCTAGGGTCATTGAGATGGGACAACGGTCAGCTTACAGGTTCAATACCACCTGAGATAGGGAATTTGACTAAGCTAACTCAATTACTATTGCAACATAACCAGCTTACGGGTTCAATACCGCCAGAAATAACTAATATTGAAGACTTACATTACCTAACTCTAAATAATAATAAATTAACTGGAGAAATCCCGCTGGGTATTTGGTATATCAATTCTGATGAACTATTTGGCAACTATAATAAACTCAGACTTCAATTGCAAAACAATCAGCTTTCAGGCGTAATCCCTGAAGAAGTTTGTGATTTAAATTTGGGATGGAATCATTTCGCATATGTAGATGTTCGCAATAATAAATTTTGTCCGCCATATCCATCTTGTCTTTCTGGAAGAACGGGAAGTCAAAATACGAGCAATTGTGATTAATATAATAAAATTTCTTCTACCAGTTTTTGCTTTTATATTTTGGTCCTGTGAAGATGGGGATGAGTCATTAGTTGAATGTTCAGTAGATGAAATATGTGGTTGCACCAATAATCTTGCCACAAACTATGATAATACAGCAACTGTAGATGACGGTAGCTGTGAATATATGGTAGGCAATGTTAAAGCAAAGTGGATCTATAATTACAACCTAGGTCCTGGAGGAGGCCAGGCATACTGTGTCCGGAAAACGACTGACGGAGGGTTTATTCTTGCAGGTACAGAACTAAATCAAGGCATGCTGCTTAAGACAGATCAAGATGGAATTCTTGAGTGGTTCAAAACTTATGAAATTGGAGATGGAGAAGTTTTAAAAAGTGTCAGCCAAACATCTGATGGTGGTTTCATAGCCACAGGCCTTTTCACAGGGCCTTTTCCTGAGCTAGAATATCTCTGGGTAATTAAAACGGATGCTTCAGGGAATATGGAATGGCAGGAAACTGTTGGAACAACTGATAAGAATGACTGGGGTGAAGATGTTATAGAAACTGAAGATGGAGGCTTCGTTATTACTGGAACCCAGAATGATGATGGATTTAATTCAAAAGCCTTTTTACGAAAATATTCAAGCAACGGTGCTCTACTTTGGAATAAAACATATTCTGGATCTGATTACAATGAAGGAATTTCATTAATTGAAACATCGGATGGTAAAATTGTATTTGTAGGATTCTCCGGTACTGCACATGGTGCATATAAACACTTTATGGTTAAAACAAGTTCAGATGGAACTCAAAGCTGGAAAAAACGTTTTGGAGATAATACTCAGCAGACATTGAATGCTGTGTGTGAAGCTCCAGACGGTGGTTTTGTCGCAAGCGGATTCTGTTATAACTATGACTACAATTATATTGTAAAACGAAGCGGCTCGGGAAGCATGGAATGGGAACACTGCTACAACGGAAATAATGAACTAAACTACAGTCATAACGGATATAATGATATTGTTGTTTCTTCTGATGGTGGATATTATTTGATTGACCAACGATTTTATTTAACGAAAATAGATGGTAATGGTGAAATATTATGGACTGCCAGTCTTCGAAGAGCCAATGAATCAATGATTCAGCTGGATGATGGTGATTTAGTAATTGCCGGTAGTGCTACATCAATTTATCTTATGCGGATTGACCCTTCTCAGATTAAAGAAAATAGATAACGTTTAATAATTTTGTTCAATTAAGCTTTCTAAATCAAATATATGAGTGAGTATATGCAAATATAGAACCTCTATGAGATAAGTCCTAGATTAGAAAATATTTGCATACAACTATTTACATTTATATTATTTTAGGATTGCAATATAATCATAAGCATCATCATGAAATTCTTTTTCTATCTTCATATTAGCTTGTTTATAAATTTTTCTTAATGCAAATAAATTTCTTCCATAACCATGAAATTTACCTTGGTAAGGTATATTTCTCTGTCCAGTATTTATTTTAATTATTGATTTTTTAAAAAGTCTACGAATTCTGTTATTTTGTTTTAATTGGGTTTTAAGTTTTTTGTATGATAAGTATTTTAAAAAAAATCATTTTTTTTATACTTAATTGATTCTAAAAAAGATATATAACCAGCATGGAAATCAATCACCTTTTTTACATTAAATTCTTTTATTGAAGTCAATAAATTCAAAAACTCTCTATAATCCATCACATAGCTAGAACCTAGGAAATATACTAAATCATATTCTTCATTCAATTCACCAAAAAATTCTTTGAACGAACCATCAAAAAAATCGAAATTATATATTTTTAACTCAGGAAAAAATTCTTTTCCCTTTTCAATATAAAAAGAATCAAAATCAGTAGCTGTTACTTTATATGTTTCTGGAAGGGATTTTTTAAGTAAATATTCGAATACACATGTACCACTACCTAAAGAAAGAATATTATTTAAACTATTCTCTTTAATATATTTAATGAGATAAGTTAAAGAGTCTAATTTATTTTTTTCTGAATGAAACCAATGTTTTAAAAGATTAGATTTTGATTTAAGAATATTGTCTTTTAATTCTATCTCAGTGAGAGCACTATGCTCTTTAGATGAAAATCTTTTTTCATATTTCCCATCCTCAAGATCCTTCTTTTTATGTTTATAAGTATAAATTTTTTTAATATATATCATTATTTATAAAAAACTCAGCTCTATATTATTTTATCTATATAATTAATGTATATATTATAATACATACAAGTTATAATAATATGATAATAGTTAGATTAATATATGCTAAATGAAATTTTCTCATTTTGGAGAAAGAGTCTTCAGAAGATTTTATTATTTTATAAAGAAAAAAGAGGACAAACCGAACATTTTTTTTTATACCTATTTATTTTTTTTGTTATGATAAATATTACTTGTTATTGGTTTGCAATGGTTTCGGCATTCCCGAATCTAGTTTTTGGAAATACATTTAATTATTATTTTAAAGTCCAATTTCCTGTTGGTATACTAGGAGCATTATTTGACAGTCTGTCTTTTTTTGTAACAATTTATATAGTTAAAAGAGCCCTATTATCAAATGATAATAAAATATACATAGCTCATTTATCTATAGATTTGATTATCGCAACAATTGCAACATTTTGGGTGCTTTTTGTTTTTATTGTCTCTGGTTGGATTGTAAGCTATATCGAAACAATTAACCAACCAGTTGAAGTAATCAAATATTATGATCACGAAACAAATATAAATAAAAGAACCGATAAATATTTAAATACGGTTAATGACGCAATAAAAAACCCTTCTAATAATATTCAAAATATATATTTTGGTATAATTATGGGTCTGACCGCTATGATTCCTACAATTATTCATTTTACGATGTTTATTAATTCTATTTATAACATCCTATTTAAAAGGCAAAAATAAAGTGTCCATTTCAGATAGAGTTAGAATTTTAAAGAATGGGAATTTTTCAGGAACATCAGTTCTCTATTGGTTGAACAGGGATAAAAGATTGAGAGATAACTGGGCTCTTTTATTTTCACAAAAAATAGCAATTAAGAATAAAGTCCCATTAATTGTTTGTTTTCAATATATCGGAGAATTCCCAACTTCAAATATCAGACAATACGGTTTTTTGTTTAAAGGAATGGAAGAATTAGAAAAAGAATTAAGGAAATTAAATATAAACTTTTTTTTGCTCCGTGGGAAAGCACAATATGTCATACCCAAGTTGATAGAAAAACAATCTGTTGGTGCAATAATAACAGATTATACACCCATAAAAATATATCGCAAACGATTAAATCAAGTTTTAGGAAAAGTAAATATCCCAGTTTATCAAGTGGATACCCATAACATTGTTCCATGCTGGGTCAGCTCAGATAAAAAAGAATACGCGGCATATACTATACGAAAAAAAATTCAGAGAAATTTAGATTTTTTTCTTACAGATATTCCACAAATTATAAACCATCCTTATGGACAAGTAAATCAACAAATAATAAAATGGGAAAAAATATTATCTAATTTAAATGTTGATAATACGATTGAAGAAATTAGTTGGATGATTCCTGGTGAAAATGCAGCAGCAGAAAGGTTAAGGTTGCTAAAAATAAATCTTGATGGATATCATCATAATCGCAATGACCCTACAATAGATGCTTTAAGTAATTTGTCCCCTTATTTTCATTTTGGTCATATATCTCCACAGCGCGTTGCATGGGAAATAAAAACTTCATCCCTTCATGATAGAGATAAAGATTCATTTCTCGAAGAATTAATTATTCGAAGAGAATTATCCGATAACTTTTGTGAGTATGAGACAAATTATGATTATTTTGAAGGGTTTCACAGTTGGGCCCAAAAAACATTAAATGCTCACCGTAACGATGAAAGAGAATTTTTATACTCTGTTGAACAATTTGAATCGGGGGAAACTCATGACCCATTATGGAATGCAGCACAAAATCAAATGATTAATACTGGTAAAATGCATGGATATATGCGAATGTATTGGGCAAAAAAAATTTTGGAATGGAGCTCTTCTCCTGAATTGGCTATTCAAACAGCAATAGATTTAAATGATAAATATGAATTAGATGGAAGGGATCCTAATGGATATACTGGTATTGCCTGGAGTATTGGAGGGGTACATGATAGAGCGTGGTATGAAAGGCCAATTTATGGTAAAATAAGATACATGAACTACAACGGTTGTAAAAACAAATTTGATATTAAACTATATATTTCCAGATACACTTAATTGAAAACCTCAACCAACAAATTGAAAAATTATTATCTTAAGATTATTGGAGTTATTCTGCAACTATACTGTTTTTATCAGTATTAATTCTTAATTAAATCTAATTCTGATTTTTCCCATTTTTCTAGACTTTTCACAATGCCTTTTCGCAGTCTACTGCTTTTACCACTATGTTTTTTTACATATGGACACATTAAACATCCATTTCCACAACATTTTCCTTGTTTAATTAAAAAAACTCTAGATAGCATCTTGTAATTTTATTAAATATAAAAAATTGCTTCAAATAACGAATAGATGTAGCATAAGTTTTTTGTTTACAATGGTATGCGTAGATTTTTGTTATGTTTCGATTTAGATGGCAACTATTATTAATAGGATTAGCTTTTTGGGGTTGCGAGGAAAAAGGGAAAATGCCAGAAGAAGTAGACCTTTGGGGAAAAATTTATTTAGTAGAAGAAACTGATACTTTAAATTTATTTGGAAATCAGCTTTCAGGGTTCATTCCATCAGAGATAGGAAAACTCACTAATTTAACTCATTTGTATTTACATTCTAATTCTCTGACTGGTCCAATTCCAGAAGAAGTAGGAGAGCTTACTAATTTAACTCATTTGTATTTACATTCTAATTCTCTAACTGGGGAAATTCCAGAAGAAATAGGAGAGCTTACTAATTTAACCAACCTGAGTTTAAGTTTTAATACCCTCACAGGAGGTATCCCGTCAAGCATGAAGAATTTGACTAACTTATACTATCTGAATTTGGGTTTTAATTCATTATCTGGTGAGTTACCAGAATTTTTTTGCGATAGTCCATACTTATATATTATCTATAACAAATTTTGTCCGCCATATCCACCTTGCATCGAAGATTACGTGGGACAACAAGATACTATCAATTGTAAATAAATGATTATTTTAATCATTAAGCATTTACTTTTAATGTAGATTTATTTCTTAAAGGGATATATTATTGTATAATAAGAAATATTTTTTTGTTTTTTCAGTGATTTTAGTTCTTTATTTATTTGCTTGGCCCATACCAATAGATCCAGTTTCATGGCAACCTCCCCCAGCACCAGATTTAAAAAAGGAATATGCAATAAATAATTATCTGTCTTCTGCCGAAATAATCCATTTTAAGGGATCAATCGGACCAGAAGATATTGATGTGGATAAAAAGGGAGATATATATGGTGGATTCTTAGATGGAAAAATTATAAGATTTAATGCTGAAGGTAAATATCTAGATATATTTGCAGATACAAAAGGTCGGCCATTGGGATTAGACTTCGATAATGAAGGTAATTTAATTGTTGCAGATGCCTTAAAAGGATTACTCTTAATAAATAAAGATGGGACTATAAAAACACTTGCAACTGATATAAAAGGTATAAAATTAAATTTTACCGATGATGTAGATGTTGGACCAGATGGTATGATCTATTTTACAGAAGCTTCGGAAAAGTTTAATGTTCATAATTATAGGGCTGATCTTTTTGAACATCGCCCTCATGGGAAATTAATTAGGTATAATCCTTTTACTAATCAATTAAAATTACTTTTGGATAATCTTTATTTTTCCAATGGTATTGCCGTTAGTAATGATGGTTATTTTCTTTTATTCAATGAAACATACGATTATTCTATAAGTAAATATTGGTTAAAGGGCCCAAAAGCTGGCACAAGAGAAATTATACTTAAAAATACCCCTGGTTTCCCAGATGGTATTTCAACTGGTTCAAATGGAGTTTATTGGGTTGCGATATTTACCCTGCGCAATTCAATTGCAGATGCTATGGCACCAAAACCATTTTTACGTAAGATTATTTATAGGTTACCTCCTTTTTTACAACCTTCTCCATTAAGACATGGATTTATACTTGGTATTGATTTAAATGGAAACGTGATATATAATCTTCAAGACCCTTCACCAAATTCGTTCTCTCCCATTACTAGTGTTGAAGAAAAAAAAGGAGTGTTGTACTTGGGAAGTCTAAATTACCCTGGGTTTGCTAAAATTAAGCGCCCTTAATAAAATAATTACTCTATTATATTACGAAATGTAATAAACAATTTAATTTATTATTATTCTAATTTATATAAATTAGAATAATAATAAATTCTCTTCCTGAACTTTTACATGATATTTATAGTAGCTTTATAAAGCAATTAATTAAATAATGCAAAGTTGCCCAAACATAGGCGGTCGGGAGATTCGTATGCGTCTCTATATTTTTTATTTCAGTTTAATTCTAACCTTCGGAACCATTTTTTATATTTTTATTTATAATAGCGGTCAACTACGATTCCTTGTTTTTTTTCCCACTTCAGTTATGACTATAGTATTATTTGAGGCTCTAGATAAGACTTGTATTATTTATTCTTATTTAGGAATAAAAAATATGGGGGAAAAATATAAAAGGGAGAAAAATTTTGACTCCTTAAAAATACAACGTTTTAAATCATTAAGAATAATAATGAAAGGCCTTATGACAGCAATTATTATAACTGGGATTGTTTATTTTTTACCTCTAACTATATGATTCTTATTTAGAGTCAAAATAAAATTGCACAAAATGTTTTTCAAAATCAGTAATTATAATGTGAATGAATTTAGCTTTTTATTATTACGAGTGGTTTTTGGTTTAATTATGCTATTGAATCATGGTATAAGTAAGATTACTGCAGATAAAATAAAATGGGAAAGACTTGGGGGCGCCCTGACTGATTTAATTGGTCTAGAATTTTTAAATACCTTTTTTGGATTTATGGCATCATTTTCAGAATCTATCGGCGCATTATTAATAGTATTCGGATTATTTACCCGTTCCGCATCGTTATTATTATTTATAACTATGCTGGTCGCATCATTACATCATTTAATCGATAATCAATTTCCAGAATTAGCCATATTGTATGGTGTATTTTGTCTGGCTCTAATATTAAGTGGCCCAGGAAAATACAGTTTAGATTATTTTTATTATTCAAAGTTTAAAATAAACTGAAAGATTTATAGATTAGTTACAATAATAAAATAGATTTTGAATTTATGTAAATGTTCCATAAGATTTCATTTATACTGGATTTACTTAACTAGAATTGTAAATTTTATTGATTATAATAAAAGGAAGTAACTATGCTTAACTACACTATTTCTCTTTTCTTAATTATATATTTTTTAACTTTTAATTTGATTTATGCTGGGTGTGGATCATGTAAGGTTTCAAATAAAAAAGAAATAGATCTCAAACCCAACATCGAGCTACTTGATAAGTTAGATGATAATGGTAAAGTTAAAGGTTTTGTACTCGCGTCTTGTGGGATGTGCAACTTCGGGATGGATAGTAAGGATGGGTGTAGCCTAGCAATAATGGTTGGAGAATCTAAATTCAAGGTTAAAGGAGTGGGGATTGAAGATTATGGGAATTCCCATGCAGAAGATGGTTTCTGTAATGCTGTTCGTGTTGCATCAGTGGTTGGAAATGTAAAAAAAAATGTATGTTTTTTGGAATCATTTGAACTAACAAAGAAATAAATACAACTCTCTATTTCTTTACATCAAGCCTGAATCATCCATGTTTTTATATATAAAGAAAATCTTATAAAAATCTTAACGGGAAAAATCTTCTTAAGTTTTACCCGACTCTACTAAAATAATGTTCTCACGCCAATACCATTGCCTGTATTATTATTGTCGTCATTTGTTATAGAAAACCCTGGGCAACCAGATTCAGCACATTGCTCTAAACAATACATACCTGCACCTTCCATATTTTCACAAGCATAGCAACCTTCATTAAGTTCAAAATTGCACCAATCATTCCAATTAGTAGAATTACCATCATTCCATGGAGGATTAAAGGGAGGTAGTGTAACTGTACTATTTTCAACATTAGTTCCCGCGTCATAAGTCCAATAATAGCGCGTATTATCTTGCCTCTGATGGGTAATTCTCTTTGCTGATGAATTATAGGTCCACTCACCATCTGTATCTGCATTATCTTCATCTGCAGCATCATAACCTGAGGGCTTTGTCTCCAATACATCAAAAGGGTTATTAGGCCAATATGCTCTTCCAGTAGATACAAGTTTATTCAGTGCATAGTTTTCCAAACCCTCATTTATACTGGAAATTATTGCATCTTCTACAGCTTCTTCCGCCTTCTTAACATTCCCCCTATAACGAGGCATTGCAATCGTAGCCAAAATACCTAATATAATAGTCACCATGATAAGTTCAATAAGAGTAAATCCATTTTTATTTTCCTCCAACATTAATATCCAATAAATTACTATTTTATATTTTATTTCTTAATTATTATTCTAACATTGGGTAAACCACGATAAGCTTAGTTAGAAACTAAAAAAGAACTATACAATAAAAATAAACTATCTGGTTTATTCACATATATAATTATCGCTATACTATTAAAATTTAATATTTAAATAAGCTTATCCAAGTGTGATAAATCAATATTAGTTAGTTTGTATGTTAATTTATCTATTTTGATTTTGATTTGGTAAAACCAAACAAAGTGCTGGTAATAATGTTATATCACAAAGCAATGCCACTCCTATCATAGTGGCAGATAGGAGTCCGAACTGGTAAGTTGGTAAAAAAGATGAAAGTAAAAGGACAGAAAAACCTGAAACAAGAACTGTTGTTGTGACCATAAGTGCAGAACCAGTGTTGATGATCGTAGATTGTATTGCTTCTACTCTATTTAAACCTTTTTTTAATTCCTTTCTAAAACGTAATAAAAAATGCAGACTATCATCTACAGCAATTCCAAGAGCCACAGAAAAAGTCATAGCTGTTGGAGGCCTTATTGATATACCCAGCCATGAAATGATACCTAATACTGTGCAAATAGGAACGAGATTTGTAATAAGGCTGGCAAATAAAATCGAGTTTTCTCGAAACAAAACTGCCATAATTATGCTTATAAACAGTAAAGCAATACCAAGACTATTTACCAATGAATTAACAAGATAATCGTTTGTTTTTAAAGCAACAACTGTAGTCCCTGTATATTCAATTGAAATATAATCAGGAAATGTTTCAGCTAATGAATCTAGCTTTACATAGATTTTATCCATATTTGATGATGTTTTATTTTCTATTAAACCTGTAATCCTAAGAATTTTTTTATCATCGCTGATTAGTTTTATGCCTTGGCTTTTCTGGTTATCAACAATTTTATCAATTATTTCTTGCAAACTAAAAATAGAATCTTTTTCACCTCTTATTCGTTTAAAAGATTGTAATAGTGTATTAATAGAAAAAAACCTGCTTTCTTTAAAATGTAATTTGAGTTGCTCTTCAACCCTGTCTACTAATTCTAATATATCTTCATCAATTAAGGCTATATCTTCAGTATCATTATTTTGTTTTATTTTTATGAGCACTTCAAAAGGTAAAACACCTCCAAAATATTTTTCCGTTAATTTGAGATCATGGTATAGTTTATTCTTTGGCCTGAGGTCATCTAATAAGGAAGCATCTGTAGATATATCTTTAATCTTATAGATTGCGACAAAAGAAATAAATAGAGGAATGGTAATAAATATCCAGGTTTTCCTAGGAATGGTATTTGATAGCCATTTTAAGATAATTGAAAATTGATCTTCTTTTTGCTGTCCAAAGTTTTTAAAAATAAGAATCCCAGATGGAACGACAAGAATCGATACTAACCAAGCAATTATCACTCCAATAGCAATTTCTATCCCAAATTCCTGTACAATTTTTATTGATGTAGTTGTAAGAGCAAGAAACCCAATTGAAGTAGTTAAACTTGTTAAAAAAATTACCTTTGACATTTGTGCCATTGTAAGAAATACGGCACCTTCATAATCAGAAGGGTTTCTAGATAAATTTTCAATAAACCGGGATTGAATATGGATGGCATCGCTGATTCCAATAATAAATAGAAGGGTGGGAACAATATAGGTCATAATATTTATTTCCAACCCCATCATCCCCATAATTCCCAAAAGCCAAACCACGCTAACCAAAACAGTTATTATAGGTAAAATAACAAGAAGCCAGTTTCGAAAAATAAATCTTAAAATAGAGATAAGCAAAATTGCAATCGGAGGCAAAAATATAAAATTATCACGAAGCATATATTTGACATATTCTGACCTTAAAACAGAGACTCCAGAATAAATCCATTTTACAGAAGTATTTTTTGTAATTGATTTTATTTTTTCCAATAATTCTGTACGGTCTTTGTGATTATTTATTTCATCATTTAATGATATTATCATTGCTCCAAATTTCAAATTACTAGATAAAACACGTGTACCTATTGAAGGATCGGACTGGATATATTTTAATTTTTTTAAGACAGTATCTCTATTCCAAATAATGGAATCATCATTAACATTTCCGATCCATGCTCTCGTATCTAAATCACTTAAACTGAAAATTGAGATTACATTTTTTATTCCATTAAGATCTTTAATATCATATAATAAATTTTCAAGCTCACTATAAACTGCCTTATTTAAATAATCATCAGGCTCATAAATAATTGTCATCATATTATCTTCTCTGCCAAAAGTATTTCTAAATGAAAAGTATTTCTCAACATTTGGATCACTTTGTGAGAAAAGGTGTTCTATTGAAAAGTCAATCTCCAGTTTAGGAATAAACAAGGACCAGAAAAATGTAACAACAGCAACAAATGTAATTACATGTATCGGTTTATTATTAATTTTTTGAAAAAAAGGATTCAACATCTTATACTTAAGCAGAAATAAATAAAAAATGAATAAAGTCTATTCTAGTGAACTAAAATTTATGCTCTATATTAACTTTAGTATTTTAAGATAGAAACTAAAATACAATGATTTCAAAATTATATTTTTACATTTTAATCTTACAAATATTGATTTGAGAAAAATACTTATACTATCTTTTTTTATATATTTATAAAATTTAATATTCAGTTAAGGTTTCTTGTTTTTAATAGGTTGAGTAGATTTAAATATGAAAAGATATATCTTGCTATTATCTCTTATTGGGATTTCTAAAGGTGAAACGAATGATGAATTAGAAAATTTGTATAATAAAAAACAATATATATTTAAAAATGCAACTCTTGATAAAAACACAAGACTTTGGTATACAAAAGATACCGATCAACCCTATACTGGGATCTTAGAAGTTTATTTAAAAAGAATTAATAATTATAAAGTTGCTGAGTGTAACATGGTGGATGGACTAAAAAATGGTATCTTTATACAATATTATAATAAAAAAGAAAAAATAATTGGTATTAGAGGACTATACGTTAATAATAAAAAAGAAGGTTCTTGGATATGGGTAAAATCGGATAATAATTATATAAAAACAGATAAAAATTTAGATTTCAAAACCGTAAAAACGATTGATTATAGAGGAGGAATTAAGCACGGGTCTACAATAGTACATAAGTCAAGTATTCAAAGGCCTAGTTTTGCAAAAAATTATTCTTACCCAAGGCATAATTTAGTTTTTCAGGGACAATACTTTGATGGAGAAAAAACAGGTGAATGGTACTATTATGATTATAAAAAAGATAGCTTAAGTACACCATTTTACTGGTCAAGAAAGTTTAATTATTTAAATGATAATTTAGTAAATAGCCAATGCAGAGACCCTTTTGGAAAAAAAATTGATTGTGATACTTATGAGCAAAATAATCAATATAAGATATACGAATCAGACCTTATAGAAAAATCAAAAGCCAAAGTTAAGAATACAATAATAAATAGTATTCTCACTATTAAAGATGATATCGGTAATGACGTAGGAATAAATATTGAAGAATTTATAAACCATATAAACAGTTATCATTATTCACCTATCAGCGTTCATCAACAAGGCGGTCATTATTTTACAGTAGATAAAAACTTTCGAAAACTGCTAAATAAAAAATTATCAATGAAAAAAAACCATAATACAAAATAGACTTTATAATGTTTGAATTATTAATAATTATTTGATCATTTAAAAATTTCATATTAATGAAAATAGTAGGTAAATAGTACCATATATTATAAGTATAATAGAAATAATAGGGATTGCCCACTTAAAAAAGGTAATAAAAAAATATTTCGTTGCGTTTTTTATACTGTCCATTCAAAATAAAATCAGGGGGAAAATATTTAATTATTTTATATTTATTTAGATTAAAAAAACAATGAAAATAGATTTAAATACTTTAATGATTTTCTATAGATATAATTTCAAGGATTTTTTTGTTTTTTAAACATTTAATTCCTGAAAGGGGAAAAATATTAATATTTCTGACAATATTCCTTTGCAATCTATCTGCAGAAATTTTTAACGGTATGACATTATATACGCCGATTGTGAATGAAACAGACACACATCAAACATTCCTGATAGATAATCAAATGACTATTATTAACACATGGTCACATGAAAGAGGGGTTGCCAGTATGCCATATTTGTTAGAAGATAGTACTTTATTGTATCCATATAGAGTTGAAAATCCATCAATGAATACAGCGGGTGCAGGAGGAGGAATCTCAAAATATTCATGGGATGGTGAATTACTATGGGATTATATCATCGCGAATGAATCATATCAACACCACCATGATATTGAACCTTTACCAAATGGGAATATTCTTATAATAGTATGGGAAAGAAAATCAGCGCAAGAAGCATTTGCTGTTGGAAGGCAAACAATTAATAATCCATTAAATCAGATGTGGTCTGAAGCAATTCTCGAATTGGAACCTGTTGGTGATAACGATGCAAATATAGTATGGAAGTGGCATTTATGGGATCACTTGATTCAAGATGTTGATCCAAGCCTCCCAAATTACGGGATTATAGCAAATCATCCAGAACTTCAGGATATTAATTATGAAAATTCTGAAATCGGCCCTACAAATACTCGCCCTGGAGGCCCTAATGGTGACTGGAAACATTTTAATGCGATCGATTATAATCAAGAATTAGATCAGATAGTGATATCATCCAGAGCTCATGATGAAATATATATTATTGATCATAGTACAACTACTGAAGAAGCAAAAAATCATGCTGGAGGAAATTCAGGAATGGGCGGAGATTTCTTATATCGTTGGGGAAATCCAAATGCCTACGGAAGAGGAACCGATTCTAATCATATACTTAAAGATCCCCATGGAGTAAACTGGATAGAATCAGGTTATCCAGGGTTTGGTAACATTATAATATTTAACAATAATCATACAAATAACTCAGCTGTTATTGAAATTATTACCCCAATTAACGATAATGGCATTTATTTTTTAGAAAACAATATGGCTTACGAACCAGAAGAACCTGCATGGATATATTTAGAAGATTTTCATTCTGAAATGCAGGGCGGAGCTTTTAGGCTTCCAAATGGGAATACTCTGATTACTGATTGTGATGATGGATATATTTTTGAAGTAACCCAAGATCATTCTATAGTTTGGGAACATAATTATAATGAAGGGGAGAATATCATCGCGCGGGCACAAAAATATTCAATGGGATATTTAAACAATGATTCTCTTGCGTTCATGATTGGGGATGTAAACTATGATAGATTGATAAATTTGACAGATATATTGATTATTATAGATATATCTATAGGTCATGGATATACATATAATTTGCAAGCAGATTTTAATTTTGACGGCATAGTAAATATGGATGATGTTTTATCCTTATTAGAGTTTGTATTGATGAATTAAGATTATAACTAACCAATATTTTTTTCTTGTAAAGCATAGTAAGATTCCAATATGTACAAATTATGTTTAATTATATTCACCTTTTTTTTCATCTCCTGTAATAAAAAAAAACAAATTTTTGCTGAACGCTACGTGGTGTATAATAATTTTCCATCTAAATATGTAATCCCTAGAGATATAGAAATTTGGCTACCAAAACAATACGATACAATTCCATCATTGCCTGTTCTTTATATGTTTGATGGGAAAAATATATTTCATGGAAGGAAGGGATGGATAGGAGAAAAATATGATCATGGATGGCAGGTAGATAAAACACTGGATAGCTTATTTTTAGCAGGTACTGTGCCACCTCTTATGGTTGTCGGAATTTTTAATTCTGGAATGAAACGATTTACAGAGTATATGCCAGCAAAGCCCAAAAAACTTATTCAGTCAAAGGTTAAAAATTCTAATGATCGGATTAGAAAAAGCTATAAAAATTATGGTATCACATCTGATTTATTTCTAAAATTTTTAGTTGAAGAGCTAAAGCCTTTTGTAGATAATAATTATAAAACCCAGAGCAGAATGCAAAGTACTTTTCTTGCGGGCTCCAGCATGGGTGGCCTTATTTCTGCTTATGCAATTTGTGAATATCCAGAAATCTTTGCAGGAGCAGCATGTTTATCAACACACTGGCCAGCTTTAAATGGTGTTTTTATTGAATACCTTAAAAAAAATATACCTGATTCAGGAATTAATAAATTCTATTTTGACTTTGGTACTATAGGTTTAGACAGTTTATACGAACCCTACCAATTGACTGTAGACTCAATAATGATTGCTAATGGATATAAAAAAAATATTAATTGGATTACAAAGAAATTTATCGATGAAGACCACAATAAAGATTTTTGGCGTGAACGTTTTCATTATCCAATTGAGTTTCTTTTATTAGATAATTAAACATTTTCATTATAAATAAGATTATTAAAAAAGCTATTTGTAGACTCCTAGTAGAATTATTAATCAATTTTATATATTAGTTTGTAAACTCAATTAAAGATAAAAATACAAGCAATGAGAAATATAAAAAAACCAACTTTAATCTCACAGGGCTCATTGGATCATTTCTTGAGCTCATCAAATAAAAATTATCTCGATTTATATAAAAAAAGATTAGATAACTATAATGTCAATATTCAAAAATAATATAATTGAAATTCTTGATTCTACTCAATCTGAAAGGGATCAGCTTATTAATCATCCATTGTATTTATCTATAAAGGAAATTAAAGATTTACGCATATTTATGGAGAATCATGTATTTGCGGTTTGGGATTTTATGTCAATCTTAAAAGAATTACAAAAAGAGTTAACCTGCGTTCAAACACCTTGGGTACCAAAGGGAAAATCAATATCTTCCCGATTAATAAATGAAATTGTACTTGATGAAGAAACAGACATAGATCCATCAGGAAATTATAGTAGTCATTTTGAAATATATTTACTTGGGATGGCCGAAGCTGGTGCGAATATAAAACCTATCAATTCATTTATTTCTGGATTAATTAAAGGTAACTCTTTTGATAATCAATTAAAAAATAACGCAATCCCTGAACCTGCAAAAGAATTTGTAAATGCAACATTTTCAGAAATAGAAGAAGCACCATTACATATTTTAGCTTCTGCATTTACATTTGGCCGCGAAGAAGTTATCCCAGCAATGTTTTCATCAATCATTAAAGAGATAAACAAAAAGTATAATAATAATCTTCGTACTTTCATATATTATTTGGATAGACATATAAAACTTGATTCTGGTTATCATGGAGGAATGGCATTTAACATGATAAAGCAAATTTGTGGTTCCGATAAAATAAAATGGATGGAATCAATAGAAATTTCAAAAAAAATGTTAACAGCAAGAGTACGTTTTTGGGATGAAATTTATAATATGATATCTAAATAAAAAATTTATCTATTAATATATTTTGTATCGTAAGGGATATAATTTTATTAATGAAATTTCTTACTGGAAGAATATTTTATTATGATTAAAAATAATTTATTTCTATTGTATTTAGCAATAATCATTTTTGATTGTGGAAAAGAGCCAATCAATTATGAGAAATCTCTAAATATAAGAGATGGAGTATACTATACTAAAGACACGAACGAACCTTACAATGGACCAGTTTACTCTATATATAAATCTGGGGAGATAAAAACTGAAGGTACTTTCAAAAACGGGAAAGTACATGGATTATCTACTGATCGGTATAAAAACAATAAGAAAAAATCAGAATTAAATTTTAAAAATGGTTTGAATCATGGACTTCAAACTTTTTGGTATGAAAGCGGAGAGAAAAAGGAAGAATTAAATTATATTGATGGGTTAAGAAATGGAAAATGGACTACCTGGTATCGAAATGGAAAGAAAAAAAGAGAAGGGACTTTTCAGTCTGATATACAAAATGGATTATGGACTGCCTGGTATAAAAATGGGCAGAAAGAAGAAGAAGGAAAATTTAAAAAAGGTAAAATGGATGGATGGATTTTGGGATGGTACGAAAACGGAAAAAATAAATATAAAAGCAACTACAAAAATGGAAAACAGGATGGTATAAAAATTGTGTGGCATAAAAATGGGGAAAAGTATTTTGAAAAAAAATTTGAAAATGGGGAATTAGTTTTTGAAAAAGTGTGGAATAAAGATGGATCTCTAAAAAATGATAAGTAAATAAAAATTATTGATTTATTTGATGATTATTATTCCTTCCTATATCAAAGAAAAAAAAGAAACATAATAATAAAAATGAAAAAAAATAATATTTCAATAAATGAAAAAATCAATTTATTTGTGAAAAATTGGTTACCTGATAAAGATATCAAAGCAGTAATAATTATAATTCATGGGCTTGCTGAGCATTCTGAACGATATAATCATGTTGGCAAATTTTTTTCTTCTTTTGGATATGCAGTAGAATCATATGATTTACGTGGACATGGAAAATCTGATGGGGAAAAAGTTTTTATTGATTCAATCTACGAGCATGTATATGATTTGAAAACATTTATTAATTATATAAAAAATCAATATCCAGATAAAAATATTTTTCTTCTTGGACATAGCTTGGGAGGCCAAATCTCCTGCCTTTATTCAATTAAATACAAGCTGGATATTTCAGGTCTAATCCTAAGTGGGGCTGTAATAAAAATAAGTGATGATATTTCGCCTTTGCTCCAAAAACTTTCTGGGATTATTGCTAAAATTTTTCCAAGATTACCAATTACAAAAATTGACAGTAGTTGGATATCGCGTGATAAAAACATTGTAAAATTATACGATAATGATCCTTTAGTATACCGTGGAGGAACACTTTCAAAAACTGGTTCAGAAATAATTAGAGGAACCAATCATATAAAGAATAATATGAAACAGATTATGATCCCTATTTTAATTATGCATGGAACATCTGATCGTTTAGCTGATCCTAAAGGAAGTCAAAAATTATATAATGGTGTTATTTCAAATGATAAAACAATTAAACTCTACGAAAATTTTTACCATGAAATATTAAATGAACCAGAAAAAGAAAAAGTAATGAAGGATATTTTAACATGGATCAATGAAAGATATAATCTGTAATCAGACAGATTATATTTTATTAACGATTAAATCGTAAAAAAAGAATAAGATTTAGTGAGGCCAATTATCATAATTAATTAAACCAGTTTAATCATTTTGAGCAATAATTTGCATTGTAGGATAAGGGATTATGATTTTTTGTTCCCTGAATTTTTTATAAATCTGAGTATTAACCGCGTCAATAGTTCTCCCCCGAATCTCTGGCCTATATATCCAGAAAAGTAATTGTAGCTTAATCCCATGATCGGCAAATTCACGGAACCTTACTCTTGGATTGGGAGTTTCCAAAACATTTTCATTTTTTTTTGCAACATCAATTAAAACGGATTTTGCAATGTCTAAATCAGAGTTATATGCAATATGAATATTTATTCGAATTCTTTCAGTCTCATCGGGGCCGCCACTTTCATTTACAATCTTTGATGCTGCGATAACTGAATTAGGTATAGTGATTTCTATATCATCCCTTGTCATAAATCGTGTTGAACGTAAACCCATTTTTTTGACATACCCCCTCTCTCCAGAATCCAATAGGATGTAATCATTTTCTTTGAAGGGGGCATCCGCCATAAGAAAAATTCCAGCAAAAAAATTTGACACGGTGTCTTTTGCTGCTAAACCAAGAACAACACCTAAAACACCCGCGGAAGCAAGTATACCATTGATATTAATATTCCAGCTTAGAAAAATAAAGTATACACCAAGTATACCTATAGCAATCTTGCCTAAATTGTTAAAAAGAGGTAAGGTGTTTTTTTGCAATAAATTACTAGATGCCTTTCGGGATGCCCATTCCATAGACATAATAAATATTTTTGATATAACAAATATCCAGATAAAAATGATAACCGTTTTGAATATGCCAATAATGGAAAACTCAATATATTCTGGTAAAATGGAAATTTTAACTGCAATAGAAAAGCCAACAAAAAGAATAGAGTAAAAAATTGGTTTATGTAGTAATTGTAAAATTTGATCATCAAAACTAGTCTGTGTTCTATCAACTAATTTCTTAAAAATAAGAGTGAATATGAGATCAACTAACTTTGCAAAAACAATGGAAAGGGCAACCAGTCCTAATCCTTTTAAAGCTGGGTTATTTGATATAATATCGAAATATCGGAATAATAAACTCAAAGTTATTATAAGTTTTTTAATGGTATAAATTTTACTTGATAATCAAAAAATACTAGTAAATGATTTTCTAAGAAAAAAGTTGCTATTTTATTAAAGGAAAAGTTACAATATGCTCTAATTTCTTTAATTAATTATTTTAAATCTTTTAAGAATCAAAGTACTCCAATAGCCAAAATCGATTTCGTACCATTTCATAGAAAACTTTATATTGTTTGGATACTTATGATGATTATTTTGATACAATTCTCCCATCATCAGAAAATCGACAGGTAAAGTGTTTTTAGAATTATCTTTAAGTTTATTGAAATTTCTATATCCAATTTTATGCCCGAACCAATTTACGATAAAGCCATGAAAGGGACCCATCAATATATGTAAAATCAAAAATCCATACTGCCATAACGCTGTAGTATATTTTAGATAGAAATAAAAATATAATGAAATAAATGTAAACCTTGTAGGTATTGATTCTCCTAAATTTTCAATTAAAGGCCATCGTGGGACATCTTTATCATCTCTTTTCCCTGATTTAAAATCTTCAACTAGTTTTCTGTATTCTATTACTGTGTTCCAGTTAAAAGAGAAAACGTTTTTAGCATAAGCGGGAGAATGCGGATCCTTCGGCGTATCAGCAAAGGTATGATGGTTCCTATGCATCACTCCATAGGCAGCAGGTTGCAGAAAAGATGACCCTTGAAAAATAAAGGTTGCCAAAAAAAATATTTTTTCCCAAAAAATATTTAATTTGAACATATTGTGCGATGCGTACCGATGGAGAAAAACTGTCTGGCAGAAAAGAGATAAATACCAATGGCAAAATAAAAATATATAGATTTCCATTTATAATTGAAACTTAATCAAGGTTTCCTAAAAAGGTAGTGGGAGACTCCCCATTCATTCCCTTTATTATAACCAAATAATTCCTCACATGACATAAAAAAGATCCGCCAACGATAAAACCAAGTTTTTGCTTCGTTAAAACCATATATATTAGAGAAAATTTTGAGAATATTTTTCTTGTTATTATCCATTTTATTTAACCAAGCCAAAGATGTCTTTTCATAATGACATCCAGAAAATCTCCAAGAAGATTCTATTATTAAATGCTCTTGAAAATACAATAACAAATTATGTGATGGCATCATACCACCACTGAAAAATTCTCTTGCCATCCAATCACCTGGTCCATTATTCTCAAAAGGATAAGAAAAATATCGGTGTGAAAAAATATGGATAAATAATTTTCCTTTTTCATTCAGAAAATTTGCTATACGGGAAAGTAATTCTTTATAATTGCGCATGTGCTCAAACATTTCAATTGATAAAACACGATCAAATTTCTGATCAATTATAAATGAATTCATATCAGCAGTAATTACTTTTACATTATCCAAACCTTCTTTTTTACATTTATTTTCGATGAAATTTCTTTGATCCTGAGAATTGCTAACTGCTGTTATTTTACTTTCTGGGTAATGCTTCGCCATAAAAACAGTTAAAGATCCCCATCCACAACCGAGCTCTAAAATAGATTGGCCATCAGACAACTCTGCTCTGCTGCAGGATAGTGCAAGCATTTCTAATTCAGATTTTTCTAAACTCGCAGATCCATTTTGCCAATATCCAGAGCTGTATTTTAAATTAGGACCTAAGACCAGTTTAAAAAAAGAAGGTGGCACTTCATAATGCTGTTCATTTGCCTTTTCTGGAACCAATGCTATAGGACTTTCTTTCATTCTGGAAACCCATTTCATAAGGAGATTTTCAATTTCACCAGGTGTTAAGCGACTTATTTGTTTTAATCGCTCCTTACATAATTTTTGAATTCCATACCTGATAATAAAATCAGGCAACATCCCTTTTTCAGCAAGGTGAATAAATCTTTTCAACATAATCTAGTAAGATATTTTAATATTGCGAGCAGTAGACTTTGCAAATACTAATTGTACATCACCTATATTTCTTTCTAAAAATCCTGCTTCACAAAATGAAAAATAAAACTCCCACATATTTATAAAAGCTTCCGAAAAACCCAGTTTTTTCACTTCTGGCAAAGCAGAAATAAAATTGGTTCTCCATCTACTAAGTGTTTCAGCATAATGCAAAGTAATATCTTCAATATCTACAATGGCAAGATCAGTATCAGTTTTAATTACATCTGCAATTTGTGCAATAGAGATTAAACATGAACCAGGAAAAATATATTTTTTAATAAAATCTACAGAATTTTTATAAATCTCAAAGTTTTGATCATTGTAAGTAATTCCTTGAAGAGCCATTAAACCATTTGGTTTTAATAATGAAGATACTTTTGAAAAAAATTTTGGTATAAACTCATGCCCTACTGCTTCAATCATCTCAATAGATACTATTTTATCATACTGACCTTCAAGAGATCGATAATCCTTCATCATAATTGTAATCTTTGATTCAAATCCTTCATCAATAATTAGTTTTTTAGCATAATCGAATTGTGCCTTGGATATTGTAGTAGTGATTACTTTACAACCATATTTTTTTACAGCATAAACAGCAAAACTTCCCCAACCAGTCCCTATCTCCAAAACAGTATCTTTTGGAGTTAAATTTAATTTTCTACATATACGATCTAATTTTTCTAATGAAGCTTCTTGCAATGATACCGATTCATTAGGAAAAAATGCACAAGAATATGTCATTGTAGGATCTAACCATAATTTATAAAAATCATTGTCCAAATCATAATGAGCAAAGATATTTTTTCTACTACCGGAAATTGTGTTTCGTTTATTATAATGAATCCACTTATTGATTGGTTTTAATAATTTAGCAATTTTTGAATCCAGTGAAAGCAGTACCGATTTATTTTTTAAAACGATTTGCAGTAAATGAGATAAATTGTTTGTTTCCCAATATCCTGCCATGAATGCCTCAGCAACTCCCATAACACCTCCGCTACCAATCAGAACATAAAATTCAGGTGATATAATTGTAACTTTAGCCTGCAATGCATCGGAAGGATCGCCGAATGAAAACTTTTCTTCCCCTTCTATGAGAATAATATACCCATTGTTAATACGATTAAAATTTTTTATAATTCCATTTTTAAAAAAAGATGATAGAAAAGTGGTTTTCTTTGGTAAATAAAGATTATCTGCCAGTTGATTCACCTTTGAAAAAGTTTCCATTAGATTACATTCTCTCCATCAGATTGGTTTTGTCGGGATGAATAAAAAAAGGTGCTTTTTTTAGCCAAAGCTTGAAGGCTTGCCAGTGAATTCTAAATACAACAAGCATAGTTATGAATGGAAATTTTGCTACTAGTTTTAATAAAGCCTTTAATGTAAACGGTTCTCGATTCAAGTGCAGAAAAGCATCAAATACCTTATTATTTTCTTTATAATTTTTCATTGATACTCGAATATTTTCCTTTGGTTGTGTGAATTCCCACTCATACTGATGATCCATGCCCCAAAAAGGGCTTACATGGAGTTTTTTTTCAAGCTCTGCAGATATATTATCATCAAATTTTTTACTATTTGATGATTTTTCTAAAATATAGGCATGCCTTTCATTCCATGGTGTGTTCGTAACTTCTGCCATTATCATTTCCACTTCTGTATCTTCTTCATTAAAACAATAATAAAAACTTACAGGGTTAAAACAATATCCAAAATATCGTAAATGTGCGAGGAGCCTTATTGGTCCTCTAATCTTTTTCCCAGTTCTTTTAAGAATTGTTTCTTCTACAGCGTCTGAAAGTTCAATTTGAGGGTCCCCATGATAATCCTTGCGGTTAAAGGATATAAGTGCAGATTTATTAATATTCCAAATCCATGATTTTTTTTGAATATTATCTAATTTATTAATATCAATATAAACTAAGAAAATTGGATAAGAAAAAAAATGGTTGAAAGGTGTAAACCGTCTGTGCTGGATCGTACCTGTATATAGGTAATGGTTGCAAGATAATTTCATAATGTTTCTCCAAAGTGACTACACACCTCAAGTGCACTAACCACACCATCTTCATGGAATCCATTATGCCAGTAGGATCCACAATAATAGGTATTATTTAATCCACTGATTTCATCCTTCCTCTGTTGTGCATTTATCCCATCTAAAGTAAACAATGGGTGTTCATAAGCGAGTCTTTTAATTACCTTATCTGGATTAATTAAACCTTCACTATTTAAAGTAACACAAAATATCCTTTTACATAAAAGATTTTGTAATATATTCATATTGTAGGTAAGAACTACAGGTTTTCTATCATTTTGATCTAAAAAATAATTCCAGCTTGACCAAGCTAGTTTCCTTTGGGGGAGTATTGAATGATCATAATGCAATAAAGCTTCATTTTTCTGATATGGGATAGATCCAAGTATTTCTTTTTCGGCTTTAGTTGGGTTACCTAGTAATGCAAGAGCCTGATTGCTATGCGTAGCCAAAATTACCGCATCAAATAATTCTATTTCTTGCCCATTTCCTCCAAAATAAATAGCTACGTTATTTTTATTTCTCATTATTTTTTTCACAGGTGTTGATAACCTGATATTTTGTTTGAAATTAATAATCATTTTTTCTACATAGGTTTTTGACCCTCCTTTTATTACCCACCACTTTGGACGATTTAGAATTTGCAGTAAACCGTGATTCTCAAAGAATCTAATAAAAAATATTGCTGGAATATCCATCATATCTTTTGGCACTGTAGACCAAATTGCTGAACCTATAGGAATAATATAGTAATCAATGAATTCATCTGGGTAACGATTATCAATAAGATATTCGCCTAAAGTTTTTTTAGGAGATAAAGATTTTAGATTATTCCGTGCTTCATTATTAAAGCGAAGCATGCCACTTAGCATCTGGTAAAATGAGGGATTAAATAAATTGGATCTTTGTGCAAACAAACCATTCACTGAATGTCCCGCATATTCTAGATTATGCTTAGAAGACGTAACACTAAATCCCATCCTTGTAATTTGGCGTTTAACACCAATTTGATTTAAAAGATTAATAAAATTAGGATAGGTTTGTTCATTGTAAACAATAAAACCAGAATCAACGGCCCAACTTTTGTCATTGTATTCCAATTCATGTGTATGGGTATGCCCACCTACATAATCATTTTTTTCGAATACAGTAATCTCATGATTTTTGTTTAATAGATATGCAGCAGTTAAACCAGAAATACCCGTTCCAATAATAGCTATTTTCATTTATTATAATTATCTAATAAACTAAGGTTGATTTCTCATTATTTATATAATTAAATACTATTTATATATGGGAAAGGGTATATCTGATATCATTAAAATTAGTTAAAATTGATTATAAAAAGGTGTTAAAAGAAACAAGAAAATAATCTCATTTTCTAGAAAATGAATAGTTTTTTAAATGATAGAACAATTTAACTGCAATGTATCATACCAATAATTGGTGAAATCTGATATATTAAAGGTTTGGAAAATAATTTCGATGAAATTTAATCTTGAATTATTTCATCCATTTTTTAAAAGAAATAGAGTAATAAAATGGTAAAAGAAAACTCTATAGATGAGATAGAATATTTAAATGGTATGATTCTTAAACGAGAATGCTGCAAATGGGAGAATAATTGCGGATATGAATTATATATTAACAAGAAGGGAAAACCTCCTTCCTATGTAAGTTGGGAACTAAGAAAAATAGAAAATAAATGTATAGTTTCAATAACTATTTATCCTTATCTATGTAATAAAGGATCTAAAATTATCAACATCTTTCCTTTCTATATTTTTGTAAAACCATATTAAAAGAAATACCATAAATCTGTAGTTGGAGGACTTAAATTGTATACCAAGAAAGGGATCCCGATAAAAAAGAATCATTTTGGAAAGCATTTATGATCTTCTTAAGAACTTAATTATTTAATTCTGATTTCTTTTTATGAAATATTACTTGATGATAAATATTATCGCTTTTTTTATAAAATCAAATAATATCCTTTTTGCAACAAATCAAAATTCATTTATAATTAATCATCTTGTAGAAAATGATGAAGGAATTTTTAGGTTATTTACACAAGAACCCGTTTCCGGAAATATCTACAGATACTTTTCCAATGAAAATTTGAAATATGAATTTGTATTTGTTGGCAAGATAACTAATTATGGGAAACAGGGAATATGGACAAGATGGTGGAACAACGGTCAAATAAAAAGTCAGGGCTTCTATGAAGATTCTATTAAAAAAGGTGTTTGGATTGACTGGATGAAAAATGGAGAAAAATATTCAGAAACATTTTATAAAAATGGTTCTATTCTATACCTAAAAAATTGTACTAAGGAAAACTGCGATTAAAATCTGAATTAATAAAATTGGAGATCATTATGATTGATATAATATTAAAAACCTTTGATAGCCCTGATGAAATAAGAACTTTTGATAAAGGAAAATTTGAATTGGTAAAATTGAAAGATATGACTATTGGCAGAGCCACATATGATCCTGGATGGAAATGGTCTATCAATGTTTCCCCTTTAACCAGTTCAGACTTTTGCGAAGTAGAACATATAGGCATAGTTTTGTCTGGAAGTGCTACAGTTTCCTTTAAGAATAATCAAATTTACACCCTAAACCCTGGAAATTTATTCTATGTTTCACCAGAACCTCATGATAGCTGGGTAATAGGTAATGAACAATATATATCGCTGCATTTTTTAGGTGCAGAAATATACGCTGATCAACCCTGATTCTTCTTCTGAAGTTTTTTTTCTTATCAGATTACTACTAAAATAATTTATAATATTTATTATAATAATGATTCCCCTATATAACTAATTTATCAAATAATTTTTTTAATAAAATAAAAAATACGAATTAAATTAATAATATAAAGGCAAGCTATAATGAAAGATAAAAAAATATTATCTGCCTTAAACAAAATTTTAGAGTTAGAACTCGCTGGAGTTGTAAAATACACGCACTATGCCTTTATGGTTCAAGGACCATATCGATTATCAGTAGTAGATTGGCTCAGGACTCAGGCACAAGAGTCTCTTACACATGCTGAATTAGTTGGTGAGCATATCACCAGTCTAGGTGAGCATCCCACATTAAAAATAAGTGATCTTTTAGAAACCCACAAACACTCTACGGAAGACATACTTAATGAATGTTTAGAACATGAACGAACTGCAATTACTGCTTACTATGACCTATTAAAATCAGTAAAAAATAATTCAATTATGTTAGAAGAATTCGCACGCACACAAATAGCAGCAGAAGAAATGCACGAAGCTGAATTAAAAAAAATGCTAAGGGATAATTTTTAGATTGGCATCCTTATTTTATCGTTAAAAAGGATTATGAATTGAATTTAACTAATGAACAACATTCTCAATTAAAAGAATATTTAGATACCATACTTGAGCTTTATTCACCAGAAGAATACGAAGAATTTGTTGAGGATATAGTAATTAATTATTGTAAAACAAGATTTGATATAGATGAAGAAGAATCAAAAAAACTATTTTATGAAATTATAGATGATGTAAATAAATAATTATCCTATAAATGAGGCATAACGTTTTATAATGGTATTCTTTTCTTATTTTTAAAAATCGATACAATATATAAATCAGCTTCACATTAAAAAAATATTCAATCTATCTATTATGCAAAAATTATACTTTATATGTTTGAGGTTAATATAACATGAATAAAATGGCTATCATTTTTTTCCTATTAGTATTTGTCCTTATTGGTATAAATATGATAAGAGGATTTTCAAATACAAAACTAGAAACCCCAGAATATCAGCTGTTAGAAGAATCAGGCCCTTTTCAAATTCGTAAATACAAACCGATAATTATTGCCAGAACATTAGTTGAGTCTAATTATAAAGAAGCAACATATACAGGATTTCGAAGAATTGCGAACTACATCTTTGGAGGAAATAGCAAGAATATGGAGATTGCAATGACTGCGCCAGTAATTTCAAATAGTCCAATAAATGCAAATGATTATTACGAAATATTTTTTGTAATGCCTAAATCGCACAATATAAATATACTACCATATCCAAATAATTCGAATGTCCAGGTAATGGAAAGAAATTTGGGAAAAGTAGCTGTTGTATCCTTTGGAGGTTGGGCAACCAAATCAAAGGTAGAACGCTATCACAAAAAACTGAATAAATGGGTAGAAAAAGAGGATTATATTTTAAAGGGGAATTTCATGGTTGCTCAATATAATTCACCTTGGGCACTCCCTCCTTTTCGTCATAACGAAATAATGGTGCAAATAAAATAAATTCGCTTTTTTCATTATTGTAAACTGGATATTTAATGGCTTATTTTTATTTAATGGGAGCAATATTATGTGAAGTAACTGGAACAATGCTATTACCATTATCAAAAAATTTTACAAAATTATATCCGACTCTTGGATTAACAATTGCATATATCCTTGCATTCTATTTCCTGACATTTGCCATTAAAGAAATTCCAATTGCTATAGCTTATTCTAGTTGGGCTGGTGTAGGTATTTTCTTAATCACAATATTTGGGTATTTATTTTACGGTCAATCTATGCGATGGCAATCATTGGTCGGTCTTTTTTTAATTGCTCTAGGTGTTGCTCTTGTTAATACTTTCAAGAACTAAAGTTATATTTTATCAATATAAAAAAAGCTTTCTTGATTTCTCTTTTTATTACTTATTTTAAGTTTATAACTATAATGAGTTTTCTATAAACAAGTATTCGCCTATCAGTAATCAAGATATCATTCTATTTATGGCTAGGGGTATTTATATTATTATCTTTTCTATTTTGAACTATTTTTGATGACACCAGATATCGCAATTGTACTCGGCATTTTGATCTGCGGATTTATTCTGTTTATTACAGAATTATTTACAATTGATGTAACAGCCATGTTGCTTTTAAGTGTTTTATTGCTTCTTGGATATGTGTCTCCTATAGATGCATTATCTGGATTCTCAAATCCAGCTGTGATCACCATTGCTCTACTTTTTATAATGAGTCATGGCCTTGAAAAAACAGGCCTACTGGAATATTTGGTCGTTCGTATTAATCGATTAACGAGCCGATCAAAATCACTTGGTAACACTATTTATCTTATGGCAATCGGACTGGCTTCTGCTTTTGTAAATAACACTGCTATTGTAGCTATTTTTATACCTGTAACTATTAGGATGGCAAAAAAATTTAAAACAAGTCCCTCTAAATTACTTATTCCGCTAAGCTATGCCGCCATTCTGGGAGGAACATTAACGTTAGTTGGGACGTCAACTAATTTGCTTGTTAGTTCAATTTACTCAAATAGTGGAAATGTAAAACCTTTGGGAATGTTTGAGTTCACAAAGTATGGTGTAATACTATTAATAATTGGCTTAACCTATATTATGACTATTGCTCCTAGAATTCTTCCATCGAGGAGTATTACATCTAGTTTAACCAGAAGTTATCGGCTAGGTGGATTTCTAACAGAAATGAAAATTACTGAAAAATCTCCTCTTGTCGGCAATACCTGTCTGGAAAGAAAGATAAATTATAATTATGATGTAATGGTCTTAAGTATCTACAGAGATAAAAAAGAACTGATATCCCGCAATATTCGAAGAAATAAATTAAAAGTGGGAGATATTTTATTTGTCCGAGGTACTCTTGAAAACTTTTTAAGAATGAAAGAGGTAGAAAAAGTCACTTTACTAACAGATGAAAAGCTTACTCAATCCGAGCTGGAACAGGAAGATAATATTCTGGTTGAATGTTTAATTTCAGATCAATCTAACTTAATAGGAAAATCTATAATGACTTCTAACTTTCGTCGGCGTTTTGGAGCTTTTATTCTTGCAATAAGACGAGAGGGAACAATTTTCCGAAAAAAAATTGCCCATATTATTTTAAATTCATTTGATACATTATTAGTATATGGTCCTGCAAATAAATTAGAAGGATTATCTAAAAATGGTGACTTCATTGTTCTTGGAGAAGTAAAAACTGAATTGCGTAAACAACGATTTTGGTGGATGACAATTGTTGTTATCCTAGGTGCGATAATTCTAGCTGCTCTTGGTATAATGCCTATTGTGAAAGGTGCGCTTATTGGTGTTGTTCTTCTTTGGGCCTTAGGTGTTATTACACCGCAGGAAAGTTATCAATCAATTAATTGGAAAGTAATTGTTTTAATTTCTGCTTTAATACCTGTTGGGATGGTAATACAATCTTCAGGTGCGGCCGAATGGATCGGTGGGTTAATTAACAACATAACAAAATTGGCACCGCCCGAATGGCAACCTCGTATTTTACTAGCACTCATTTACCTAATAACCATGATTCTTACGGAATTATCATCAAATGCTGCAACTGCCATAATTATGACACCTATTGCACTGGCAGTCAGTCAACAAATGGGATTAGAACCAAGAACTTTTATTTTTGCTGTTGCATTTGCTGCATCAGCTTCATTCATTACACCTGTAGGTTATCAAACTAATCTTATGGTATATGGTCCAGGAGGGTATAAATTTATTGATTATATAAGAGTAGGTTTGCCTCTTGCGATTATTTTCTGGATATCTGCGATATTTATTTTACCATTAATATGGATAGTATAAATATTATCTACTTTACCTCTTTTTTAGCTAGAAGATGGATAGACTTGTAATATTGAAAACTTGATTATTATTATACCTTCAGTGGGCCCACAGGGACTCGAACCCCGAACCAACAGATTATGAGTCTGCTGCTCTAACCAATTGAGCTATGGGCCCTTATTGACGGTAGAGATGCCTCCCGAGTGATTGTTTTTTGACCATCACCCCAAAATGCACCCCAAAAATCGGATCGCATATTACGATTATGCCTCGTGTTTTGCCATCATCAATTTGGAAAATTCCTCAGTTGATTCAACTGTATCGAGATGAGTGTAGCGTTCGGTTGTAGAATTTGAACTATGGGCCATGAATTCCTTTGTCTTGGCGATGTCACCTCCAGCCAAGACATGGATTTCAGAACAAAATGTATGCCTTAAGGAATGAAATGTTTTCAATCTCATGGCAGTACGAATTTGACCCTGGTTTAGTTCATCATGGCTTACACCATGTTGTTTACAATACCGATCTATCAAGAGCGTTTTTACCAACCGATAGACTTTTTGTTTTCCAATCATTGGATTATCATCCCCACCATCTCCTAAGCCGTTTTGAATTGTCATTCCAACTAATTCGGTATTGATTTGTCCACTATACATGAATTTGATAACCGTCCCACTATAATTACCGTCAATAATCGTAGATGAGATATAAGATGTATCCTTAGTGGTTAGATACAATGACCCTACTACCATATCTTTTGCATATTCAAATGGTAGATTAAAAAAGCGAATATTCTCTAAATATGTACCAGGCATTACCAATACAGTATCCCCAGAGTTACCAGTATCAATAGCTTTTTGGATTGTTGCAAAAGGATCAGCCATTGAACCAGTCCCATTATCTGAACCTGTCGTAGATACATACAAGACTGGCCCTGGGTCTGGTATTGTATAACTTGTCGTACCTGTTATCTCTCCATAAATTGAAACGCTGAATGCAGGATTATCTCCTTGAATTAACCATACTCCATATTCAGTGCTATCGTTTTCGATTGCTCCCCACATATGATTGCCATATTCCACATCAACTATACATGTCCAAATGTAATCAAAAGCAATTGAATCACCATTGGTCCCATCATCGTACATAGGTAGCACTTCCCACATAGTTGGTGTTCCTTTCCATTTAATATCTCGATTGTTAAAGGAGCTGTCTATTACAGTGAATGTCACACTAAAAACATTTTCTATTATCGCTATGTTATCAATATGCGGACAGCTGATACCAAAATCGCTCACAGCTGTAATTTTTACATGGACGCTTGACTGGCCCGCGTACGATGAAAGATCAATAGCCTGAGTTGTCCATGAAGTTGACCAGGAGGATGTTAGAGTATCCAAATTTGTGAATGTTGTGCCGCCATCAGTCGAAACTGCAACATAAACATCATCGTTTCCACCAAAGTTCCAAAAATCGAATGCAAAGTATGGTTTTGTTGCTGATGTTAGATCAATAGCCGGTGTGGTCATATGCCCCATAGACCCATAATCATAATCAATTACATTAAAAAAGGCCGCACTGCTTCCTTCCGTGACGGTGTCGGGTGAGTGATAAGGAGTCGATCCGTTGCTAAGGCCCCATGCGCCGAAACCGGTTGACGGACTTAAAGTCCAGCCCTCTGGAGGCCAAGACTCAAAGTCCTCGGTAAAATATACGGTTCTGAAAGAATTAGAATCTGATGTTTGGCCATTAAGGGCAGTAAGAATTGCTATTATCAGCAATATATATAATATTCCGAATCTCATAATACTAATCGAATAGGAAAAAGTAATTGATCAATTATAAACATTTTTATCAGTTATAATTGTGATTTTATAATAATTTGTATCATTTCCCAAATCTACCCATCATCCCAAAAACAAAAAACCCCACGAATGTGGGGCTTGATGTTGTAAATCTGGTGTTTAGTCACATACACCTTTAGTCCAATCTGTGACACCTGCAATTTCAGCATAGCAATCATTATCATAAGTCAACCCATCACAGCCACAAACTGGAGCATAGATTTCATAACAAGAATTATTGGATATCTTCGATTCATCTATACAATCTTCATTATCTTCGCATCCCCAAATAGCCACCCAAATAAATAGTAGTAATGTGAAGCGTTTAGTCATTCTTCCTCATCATCATAATCCATTTTTACATAGTTATGATTGGCTCTATTCTTATTTGAAAGAACATCTGCAAGTAGAATAAGGGTAAAAACAATACTAATCCAATACTCCCCTATTAAAATCATAACAATAACACCGATAGTCATAACTCCTAAAAAAATATTTCTTAACATTGGGCTTGCTGGTTTTTTTAACCAATTCATATTCAAATCTACCCATCCTCCCATAAACAAAAAACCCCACGAATGTGGGGCTACTCTTCTTCTTCGCTTGAACTCTGATTATCTATTTTGTTTTCACTAACAGGATGTTTAAATGCCACGATTCCAAATAATATTGCAAAAATTGAATAAATAATTGCGATTGACCAAATTATGTATGAG